>Ga0206943_1032_pt2 | contig 33278 bp, 36 predicted proteins | sample Alteio_BWOrgHeat_7_FD_153243 | JGI IMG/M metagenome (GOLD analysis project Ga0206943, IMG submission 153243) | Enriched cells from forest soil in Barre Woods Harvard Forest LTER site, Petersham, Massachusetts, United States -... | ecosystem: Environmental > Terrestrial > Soil > Temperate forest > O... | reverse complement strand
GAGTGTCGGGGCGATCCGGGAGGCAGGGCTGATCATCATGGGTAGAAAGACTTTTGAGAAGATAGGGCCTTACTGGCAGACGGCGACCGGGCCCTTTGCCGCGCCCATGAATCAGATACCGAAGGCGACTTTTACCAGAAATGGATTTGCGGGAATTCCGCCCGGTGCGGATCCGTCGCCTGCCGCGGCTTCCTGGGCCGGGGCGCGGATTTTCGATGGCGATCTTGCTGAAGGTATCAGGAAACTCAAAGAAGAGCCGGGTAAACCGGTCGTAGCGATTGGCGGCTCGGGATTTATGCAGAGCCTGATAACAACGGGTCTCATCGATGAATACTGGCTGGCCATCCATCCCGTCGCATTGGGCTCGGGTTTGCCCATCTTCACCGATCTCACAATACCGATTTATCTGAAGTTGGTGGAAGTGAAGACTTTCCCGGGGGGAATCGCAGTGCATCAATACAGCGCATAAGGTTTATGTTTAGACGTTTGAACATTCGTACAAAACAAAAAAAACTAACTTTCCGGCCGATTTAATTTGGCAGCATGTTCGAGCCCGGAAAGTCATTTCGCAAGATCATTCACATAGACATGGATGCTTTTTATGCGTCTGTTGAACAACGTGATAACCCTGAGTTAAAAGGTAAACCCATTATTGTGGGTGGTTCACCTGAAGGACGGGGTGGGGTGGTGGCTACTGCGAGTTATGAAGCCAGGAAGTATGGTGTACGCTCTGCCATGCCTTCTAAAACAGCCCTTCGTCTCTGCCCTTCCGCCATTTTTATAAAACCCCGGTTCGCAGCATACAAAGATGTTTCAGAAAAAATACGCTCGATTTTCCTTCGTTACACAGATCTGGTAGAACCGTTGTCGCTGGATGAGGCCTATCTGGATGTGACAAACGACAAACTCGGTGTAGGTTCGGCCATTGATATTGCAAAACAAATCAGGCAGGCCATCCACGAGGAATTGCAATTAACCGCTTCCGCCGGTGTATCCATCAATAAGTTTGTTGCCAAGATGGCTTCTGATATCAATAAGCCGGACGGTCTGGCTTTCATCGGCCCTTCTGCAATAGAAGGCTTCATGGAAAAGTTACCTGTTGAGAAATTTTACGGTGTGGGAAAGGTTACAGCGGAAAAAATGAAAAGCATGGGTATGCATACAGGTGCTGATTTAAAGAAACTCACAAAAAACGAAATGACCAGGCAGTTTGGCAAAGTGGGTAACTTCTATTATAATATCGTGCGGGGAATTGATGATCGTGCCGTAGAACCACACCGCGAAACCAAGTCGGTCAGCGCTGAAGATACTTTCCCGTATGACCTGACTGATACAGAAGAAATGTATAAGGCCATTGACCAGCTGGCAGCGACAGTAGCCAGACGCACACAACACAATGATCTGAAAGGACGAACTGTTACGCTAAAAATCAAGTACAGTGACTTTAAACAAATCACGCGGAATTTTTCTTTATCAGAACTTGTGGATGATGCAGAAACCATTTCAGCGACTGCGAGGAAATTGCTCGATGGTACAGAACCTGGTAATAAATTCATCAGATTGCTCGGTGTGGGTATCTCAAACTTCGGTGAGCATTCAACGACTCATAATCGAAATAAAAATGCCGGTCAACTGGGATTGTTCGAATATTGATAATGTATACTTACATATTCTTATGGTCATACCATGTGATGATGTTATACCTATTTCTGGATAATGTAATTTTTGATTTCTCTCTCCATGATGCCCCTGACAATACGGGGTGGCTTTCCCCATATTTTAATTTTCGTATCAGTGAGAATGGGATAAAACGAATGTGCGCCTCCCGTTTCGACCACTGAGATCCCAAATACCACTGTGTGAATTTTGGAATGGCGGATCACATAGGAACACATGATGCATGGTTCATGTGTTGTATACAGGATGCAATCTGAGAGGTCGGAATTGCCCGTGATCATATTGGCCTCGCGGATGGCCTCTATTTCCGCATGATAGGTGATATCCTTCTTTGTTTTTCCTCCTTCAATTCCCTCGGCGATGATGGTACCATCCTGAACCACCACAGAACCCACGGGTGCATCGCCTCTGGCCTTGGCCGTCAACGCCAGGTCAATAGCGAATTTCATGTAAAACTCATGACCACGCTCTGCGATTTTATTTTCTTTCATCATTGCTCATTTGGTTTTCCATTTTTTGATACTGCCGGTTGTGCAGGATGAACGTTAACATGCCTGAGACATGCTCTATTGTATTGTTATCTTCTGAAGCAGACAATTGAAACCCGGACTTCTGTAAAAGTCTGACCGAACCGATATTTTTTTCTGTCGTAAACGCACTGATCCATTTCAATTTCATTTCTTCAAATCCAAATTGGATAATGCCTGGAAGCACTTCATTCATAATTCCCTGACCTCTGAATTTCGTTAACAATTCATATCCAATTTCAGCTGTTCCGGCAGAAAGATTAAAATTATAATAGCCGATCGTTCCTATCAGATCTGATAAATTTTGAAAACAAATGACCCAATAGATACATTCATTTCGACTGACACCCCGTTTAATTCTATCAATAAATAAAAGTGCGTCCTCTATACTCTTTGAATTTTCACGATCGATCAATGCGTTGGTTTCCTGATCCGAACGCAGTTCGTGAATCAAAGATGCATCTGCAACGTTTATTTCTCTCAGTACGAAACGCCTGGTGGCTAATTCCGGAAACGGCGAAAAGTTTGGATAAAACATGATTTTGAAAATTCTAAATTACGATCTTAGCCGCATAATTCAGTTATTTGCATTCGTACAGATACTTCATGAGCCATGAAATTTACCGCAGAAATAAATATTATTGGAGTGAATCCTTATGTTCAGGTTCCTGATAAAATACTTCAAAACATTTTCAGAAAATCAGGGAAAAACAAAGGTGCTATTCCAATTAAAGGCACTGTTAATGGGATTCCATACAAACAGACACTAATAAGATATAGCGGCGACTGGCGACTTTACATAAATACTGTTATGTTACATCATTCACCCAGACGAATTGGCGAGATCATAAAGATATCAGCAGAGTATGACCCGGAGCCCAGAACGATCACTCCCCACCCAGATTTCAAAAAGGCGCTCAATAAAAATAAAGAAGCTAAAATTGTTTTTGATAATCTGCCCCCATCGAGGAGAACAGAAATCGTCAGGTATTTGACAAATCTGAAAACAGAAAAAGCGCTTGAGAGAAATATTTTACGGGCTATTAATTATTTATTGGGAAAGGAAAGATTTGTTGGCAGAGACAAGCCATAAAAAATTTTATTATATGGACGCTAATGACCAAAGTAAAATAAAAGCCATATTCGGTCTTGTTTGACACGTTGCGATCATAGAGACTTCACACCAAATATATAACCTACAACCGCAGTAATACCCATTGCTATTGTGCCCCAAAAACAAATTCTTATTACGCTCTTTGCAACATCTGACCCACCAACTTTAGCGGCCATTATACCCGACAATGCCAAAAATACCATTGAAAAAGAATATTGGAATCCCACCATATATTTCATCGGTGCAAATATTGAAACTAAAAGAGGAAGGATACCACCTGAAACAAAAGAAGCACCAGAAGCTAATGCAGCTTGCAACGGTTTTGGTTGAGAGATTTCATTAATCCCCAATTCGTCCCGGGCGTGTGCTTCTAATACGTTTTTTTTCGAAAGCTGCATAGCCACTTGCATGGCCAAGTCACTGTCCAAGCCTCTATTTTGATAAAGACCAGCCAGCTCTTTCAATTCCATTTCGGGAGCTGTATTAAGTTCAATTTGCTCTCTCTTTAAGTCCGCAATTTCAATATCAGACTGCGAGCTAACAGACACATATTCTCCTGCCGCCATTGATAATGCGCCTGCAACCACTCCTGCCAAAGCTGCTAATATGATCGGGCTTCTCGTATCGCTGGCAGCCGCGACGCCAATAACTAAGCTCGTAGTTGAAAGAATACCGTCGTTCGCGCCTAATACCGCGGCTCTAAGCCATCCACTTTTATTTGTATAATGTCTCTCTTTTTCCATTTTACTTAAATTTAGAAATGTCCAACAGATTTTGTCTGAGAAGGGGGGCATTTCATCCGTTAGCGAGGTCCACAGAAAAAGGGTCTGTCAAACATTCGTTCGACAGACCCTTATAAATAAAAAAACTTCCACTTTATTAATTTATTTTAGTGACCAATGGTTATTGTTTCCGAATTATTGTCAATTTGTATGGACGGAATCAACCAAAGCCGGGGGTAAGTATGGGGAATTAGACATGATTGCAGCGCGTTGCGAATCAAGATCTCTCAGCAACTTTTGTTTCTGATCGATCTGGGCGGTTAATTCCTTGATCTTTTTATTATTTTTCTTTTCATCAGATACCGCGTTTTTCGCATCATTTGCCTTTTTGTCGGCTTCTTTTGCATCCGTTACGGCTTTTTTCGTGTCAGTTGTATTGCCACTGGTCGCAACATCTGCCTGATCCTTACTGGCCTGAGCCGTTGCGACTGCATCTCCAGCACTGGAAGATGTTTTAGAGTGATAATCCGCAGTTTTGTTCTTTTCCTCCAACAACTTTGTATTTAATTTGGATATTTCGAGGCTAATCTCGCCGTATTCCTTGTTCAGCCTGGTCGTATCGGATAATGTTTTGTATTTCTGGCCATTGGCTATAGTTGTAAATAAGAGTCCTGTAAAAATGAATGCAATGCTTAAAGTGCGTTTGAAGTTTTTGTAATACATATAAATAAAATTTGTTTGTCCGTTGGGATACCCTTTAAAGCCAACAATCGGGCCGCTATGCCTGTTGCCCATTTTATGACCTTCAGCCAGCTAAAGCCATCTAAAACACCTGAATCACTTCTCAGTGATCCCGTAATGGATGCTATTTCAGTATTGTCAGGGGAAATATTCGAACATGCATGGTAAAATATAGTCGTGCCAGGAACAGACCGACCCGCCAAGACCCGGTGCCGCAGATCGCGGAACCATACTATGCAACAGAGTAAACAATACCGCGCAAAAGATAAATGAAGATGTGCTGTGTGCACTGGGAAAGTTAAATTTTTATTCGGGTACTCCACGTTAACCAGGCTTTATTACATTACGTTAAAAGAGCGACATGCACCATGGCAGTATTATGAGGGTATTGTATCTGGTCAGCCTGTTCAGTTTACTGCTTGATATATATGCCTACCATGGCGTGAAAACCTGGGTGTCGGGATGGAAATCTGTCCGCCGCAAAAAAATCGCGCTGAGCAGCTACCTGGTGTTTTTTACCGGTGCCAGCATTTTATTCCTGGCCGGTATCAGCTTTTCCACCCAATATCTTACCCGGTTTCAGGAGTGGGCACTGAGTTTATTTCTGACTTTTCTGATCACGAAACTGTTTTTTATTATCGTACTGTTACTGGGTGACATCGTGCGGTTTTTTTGGGGCATACTCCGAAGGCTATTCAAACCGAAGCCCGTATCCGGCGAACCGTTTTTTCCTTCCCGTCGCAGGTTCATTGCAGAAGCAGGTATCCTGCTGGCTGCCGTTCCTTTTACAGGTTTTTTTTATGCCATGTTCAAGGGCAAATATGATTTTCACCTGCATGAAGTCACCTTGTATTTTGATGAACTCCCGGCATCCTTTGATGGATTTACCATTACCCAATTGTCGGATTTTCATTCCGGCAGTTTTGATAATATGTCAGCCGTGACCCGTGGTATCGAAATAGCAAAAGCACAGCAAAGTGATTTGTTTGTCTTTACCGGCGACCTGGTAAACAATATGGCATGGGAGGTAGAACCTTATATTTCTCTGTTCAGCCAACTCAAAGCGCCGTACGGACAATTTTCTATTCTTGGCAATCATGATTATGGTGACTATGCCCGATGGGATAATCCGGAACAGAAAGCAGCCAACTTCGAAAAAATCAAACAAAATCATCAAACGCTTGGCTATCGGTTAATGCTAAATGAAAATACAGTTATCCGGAAAGGTCCGGATCAATTGGCGTTAATCGGTGTTGAAAACTGGGGTCGCGGATTTATTCAGGTGGGAGACATCGACAAGGCGCTGGAGGGAGTGGATAAAAATGCATTTAAAATTTTATTATCGCACGATCCCACACACTGGGAAGAGAAAATCCGTTATCATACCACCACCATTCATCTGACATTATCCGGACATACACATGGCGCTCAGTTTGGCATTGAATCAGACAAGTTACGATGGAGTCCGGTGCAGGGCCGGTATCTTGATTGGGCCGGACTTGCCAACGAAAAAGACCGCTACCTGTATGTGAACCGCGGATTTGGTTTCCTCGCTTTCTCGGGCCGCCTGGGCATCTGGCCCGAAATTACCAAACTAACTCTCAGGAAAACCTGAGGAAAGTATGGAAGTATGGAAGTATGGAAGAATGGAAGTGTTAGTTAGTAAGCTATTTAGTTCGACTTCCAAACTTCCATACTTCCATACTTCCATACTCTCCTCAGTCTTGTTTTGTCGCAACAATTTAACCTTTGATCGATTTGATAATCACGGCAACTCATCCGCCAGTATTTTTATGCCCTGGAAATTAGATACAGGTGCTGTATCTCAGGATGTTTGCCTAGCCTTAGCCTTAGCCTTTGCCTTTAGCCTTTGCCTAATATTTAAATCGCCAATATGAAATTTATTTCCTGTTTTACATTTACCGCTTTTCTTTTCGGATTTACTGTTCATGCACAACAAAAATTTACCAGCCATGACGCCGGTCAGTATACATTGGTTACGAATACAGGCGGGCAAACCCTTGGATATTCACCCAAGTCCGGAGTCACTATTTTAGTAGTGGATGGTTTTGCATTTAAGGATCTGAATAAGAATGGGAAACTGGATAAATATGAAGACTGGCGGCTTTCCGTAGATGAGCGTGCGCGCGATCTGGCGGCACAAATGACCGTTGAACAGATTGCCGGTCTGATGTTATATAGCAGGCACCAGCCGATCCCGTCGCCTCCGGCAGGTCCCTTTGCGGGCACTTATCACGGAAAACCATTTGCAGAAAGCGGCGCGAATCCTTCCGATCTTTCCGACCAGCAGACCGCATTTCTTACAAAAGATAATGTAAGGCATATACTCGTGACTTCTGTCGAATCTCCTGCGATCGCCGCCCAATGGAGCAATAATATACAGGCGCTGACTGAAAGCATTGGCGTGGGTATTCCCGCCAACAATAGTTCTGATCCGAGAAATGGAATCGTCGCTTCTGCAGAGTATAATTCAGGTGCCGGGGGCAAGATTTCCATGTGGCCGGGCTCACTGGGTATGGCGGCAACTTTTGATCCGGCTGAGACTGAGAAATTCGGACAGATCGCTGCCACAGAATACCGGGCACTTGGCATCGCGACAGCACTTTCACCCCAAATAGATATCTCCAGCGATCCCCGTTGGATGCGTGTGAGCGGTACATTTGGTGAAGATCCGGCCTTGTCGACGGATATGGCGCGGGCTTATATCGATGGATTCCAGACTTCAACAGGTCAGAAAGAAATCGCCGGCGGCTGGGGATATAATAGTGTCAATGCCATGGTGAAACACTGGCCCGGCGGAGGTTCGGGTGAGGGTGGCCGTGATGCGCATTATGGATTTGGAAAATATGCGGTGTATCCGGCAAATAATTTTGCACAGGCGATGACTCCATTTACAGAAGGCGCGTTTAAACTGCACGGTAAAACAGGAACCGCTGCTGCCGTGATGCCCTATTATACCATTTCCTATAATCAGGATACAAAAAATAAAGAAAACGTAGGCAACAGCTACAATAAATATATTATTGGAGATCTGCTGCGCGGGAAATATCATTACGATGGCGTGGTGTGCACGGACTGGCTGGTGACGGCGAATGAAACAGCCATTGATCAGTTTCTTTCCGGAAAATCCTGGGGCGTGGAAAAACAAACCATTGCAGCGCGTCATTACAAGGCACTGATGGCGGGAGTTGATCAGTATGGCGGCAACAGTGATGCAGCACCTGTGCTGGAAGCCTATCAGATGGGTGTAAAGGAACATGGAGAAGCTTTTATGAGAAAAAGATTTGAACAATCTGCCGTGCGACTGTTAAAAAATATTTTCCGGACCGGTTTGTTTGAGAATCCTTATCTGAATATAGAAGAAACGAAAACCGTCGTGGGTCAGCCGGCATTTATGAAAGCAGGATATGAGGCTCAATTGAAATCTGTTGTTCTTTTGAAAAATCATAATCATGTGTTGCCGCTGGCAAAAAATAAAACCGTTTATATTCCTAAACAGTTTACACCCGCGGGGCATAATTATATGGGCTTCCCGATACCTGAAAAGCTCGACTATCCGGTAAATGTGAATCTTGTAAAAAAATATTTTTATATAACCAACGATCCGGATTCCGCGGACTATGCGCTGGTATTTATCAACAGTCCTGCCTCAAAGGGTGGCTATAGTGCAGAGGATGCAAAGCAGGGAGGAAACGGTTATATGCCGATTAGTCTGCAGTACAAAACATATACAGCAACAGATGCGCGTGCAACCAGCATCGCGGGCGGAGATCCACTGGAAAGTTTCACCAACCGATCTTACAAGAACAAATCATCCACCGCCATTAATACAATCGATCTGGACATGGTGACCGACACGTACGCCAAGATGAAAGGCAAGCCCGTGATTGTATCGGTGATGATGAATAACCCGACCGTCTTTGCCGAATTTGAAGACAAAGCCAATGCGTTACTCGTCCAGTTTGGCGTACAGGATCAGGCCCTGCTCGACATTCTCACAGGCGTGAACGAACCATCGGCGTTGCTTCCACTTCAAATGCCTGCCGATATGCACACAGTGGAAACGCAATCTGAAGATCTGCCCTTGGATATGAAATGTTTTCGTGACACCGATGGCCATGTTTATGACTTTGGTTTTGGCATGAACTGGAACGGTGTAATTAAAGATGCACGTACATCTAAATACCTGCATGAAAGTAAACCGGGAAAATAATTTGGTCAGGTGGTAACGTGGAAGATTTTATTCGTTTTAGTAATTTTGGTAACCAAAGAGCAAATGTGATTATGAAGAATAATAATTTCAGGTTATTTGTTTTTGTATTTCTTTTTACCATCGTTGCCTCCTGCAGTAAAAAAGATTCAGGTAACACAACACCAACCGCCTGCAATTTTGGAACAAATACGGTTAACACCAACAGTGAAGTGGCAGTAACATATAATGCGACCAATCAAATCAGCGGAACGATCACCTCTCTTACATACTTCGGTGCAAACGGAGTTGTCGTAGTGACCAATCCGACTTTACCCTGGACAGTCACAGTGACCATTCCGCAGGGGAAGCCTGTTAATATAACAGCTATCGGAACCGCGCCTCCGGGCGGGTCATTATTTTTAACCTATGCGATCGGATATACCAATGGGGTCATTTCGAATTCAACGGGTTGTGGAAATTAAACATGCTTTCTTTCTTATACCAGTTTCTCCTGAATAGCCACTCGAACAAGACTCGCCGTATTTTTCACATTCAGTTTCGCCAACAGATTTTTGCGGTGGGTTTCTGTGGTAAAATGACTGATAAATAACTTCTCTGCGATTTCCGCATTCGTTAATCCTTCTGTAATGAGTTGTAAAATTTCCTTTTCTCTTTTGCTCAGTACCGGAATGGAAGCAGCGGACGTTTTCTGATATTCTTTCAGTGCGATTCCCACTTCCCCGCTAAAAAACATATGTCCTTCGTGCACGGCATGAATCGCACGAATCATTTCTTCCTTCGAAGAATTTTTCAGAATATATCCGGATGCGCCATTCTCCACCATTTTTTTAATGTCAAGTCCCTGGTTGGAAGTGCTTAATCCCAATATCGTCACAGCGGGATATTTTTCTCTCATCATCGCGCAAAGCTCCACCCCATTGATGTCCGGCAGGTGAATGTCCATCAGTACCACATCGGCCGTATGATTGATGAAAAATCCCAGACAGGAGTTTGCATTCATTGCCTGGCCCGCCCATTGAAAATCTTTTTCATGTTGCAGGATGGCATGTATGCCTTCAATCACCACCGGATGATCGTCCACAATGAATAACCGGATCATATATTGAATTCAATATTTACCTGTGTACCCTTGCCCGGCTCGGAATTCAGTTCCAGCTGGCCTTTCAGATAGTCCACCCGCGCACGGATATTTACCCATCCGGCTCCTTTTTTTTCGTCAAGTGACTTCATGTCAAAACCCCTGCCATTGTCTTCGACTACAATATTCAGTCTTCCCTCGTCCCGGATCACCTGCACCGTGGCCTCCGTAGCAGCCGCATGTTTTAGTACATTATTCAGCAGTTCCTGGATTATCCGGTAAGCTGTTATTTCCACTGCGTCGGCCATTCTGTTCGAAAGCCCAACCGACTGGTAAGTAACCCGCAACATACCATTTGTATTGATGGAGCTGCAATATTGTTTTAAAGCTTCATCCAGTCCGTAAGAAACCAGTCCTTCCGGCATCATATTATGTGCGATCCGGCGGAGTTCCGCGATGGAAGTATCGATCAGGTCGAGCGACCGTTCAAATACAACCATGTTTTCGCTTGTTACAATCAGATTGTCTTTCATATGATGCATAGAAAATTTTACGCCTGATAATAATCCGCCGAGTCCGTCGTGGAGATCCCTTGCCAGCCGGCCCCGTTCCTCTTCCTGGCCTTTCAGCAGGGAATTGACGACCAGCAATTCATGATCTTTTTCCAGTTCCACGATACGCTGTTGTTGAATTTTTTCTTTTTGCCTGGCCAGCATCCTGCTTCGACGCAGATTCAGATAAATCAAAAAAGAAACCACCAGTAAGGTCAAAGCCAGTCCGGCCATCAGCCAGTTGAAAATGGCTTTTTGCTTTAATGAAAGCAGACTGATCTGCCTGTCTTTTTCCAGCGCCGTAATCTGCTGTTGTTTTTTTTCGCTTTCGTAACGGGCTTCCATTTCTGCAATTTTTTCACTGACAGCCGTTGTATAAAGAGAGTCCCCGAGATATAGAGCTTTTGAGAGAAATCCATACGCTTCATTGGTGTGGCCCAGACTTTTTTCTATTTCTGCGCGGGTCAGATAAATCTCCTTCAAATCCGAACGGGATCCGATCTCATGGGCAAAGTCTTCCGCTTTTTTTGCATACTTCAGCGCACTATCCTGTTTGCCGAGCTTTTGATAAATTTCTGCCATACGGGTGCAGGCTTCGCAGAGATGGTAGTGATTGGCCATCTGATCGGCATATTGATAGGAAATCTTATACTGCTGCAATGCATTCTGAAAATCTTTTTTTGTAAAGAAGTAAAATCCCAGGTTGTTATAAATGGCACCGGATTCTTCCAGATCACCTGTTCTTTTCGCCAGTACGAGTGCTTTTTGCAGCATATCAAATTGCTTATCCGGATTACCCAGATCAGACCAGGCATCCGACATGCTGATGAGGGCGTTGCATGCCGTATAATCGTCTCCCTGCGCTGACGCCATCAGATAAGCTTTATTGCTGTATACGATCGATTCTCTGTAGTCATTGTTTTCAGTGAGAAAAATGCTGACGTTTTGATAAACGGCGGGAAGTCGAAGCGAATCATTTTTTTTCTCCAGAAGGTCTATTGCCCGTTGAAAATTTTCCAGTGACCGTATTCTGTCTTTTTTATACCGGTATGCATTACCGAGATTCGAATAGACGACTGCAATACGGTTTGTATCCTGAAGTCCAACTGCCACCGGCATGGCCAGATTAAAATACGCTACAGCCGTGTCCAGATGATTACTTTCCATATAGCCAATTCCCATGTTGACCAGCGATGAAAGGATCAGCCATTTGTTCTGAGTTTTTTGTGCCAGCTCCAGTGCCTGACGGTAATAGACCAGGCTCTTTTCTGTTGATCTGGATTCGATGCTTTCACCTATAGCCAGGATGGTTCTTACTCTGACAGAATCATTAGCCGCGGTGTTCAATTTTTTCAACAGACTGTCCGGCGGATCCTGACCAAACCCCGCCTTCATCGTGAGCATGACCATGAGCGTAACAATCATATGAGGTTTAAAACGCAGACGCATACTTCAAAATGATTCTATTCAAATATTGGTTTTCTTCCGAAATATAGCAACTTAATAATTGTCAATTGTCAATTGTAAATTGTCAATTATCGAAAACATTGTATTGAAGTCTTAGTGTCCGAATTTCCAGCCCAGGTAAATTTGGAGGAGATTGGATTTCATATTCACATCGGGAACAAAAGAAGGCTGCGAAGTCATGGTGGTCATATTGGCCATATTGGTCATCGTGGTCATATCGGGCATCTTGTATAAGTTGGTCAGGCCCACGTTCAGTCGCGCCCCGACCAGCATGCCTTTGAACGGATGCACTTCGACTCCGCCACCGATACTGTAGCTGAAACGGTTGTAAAAACTCAGTGCACTGCTGACGGAGCCGGGGATGCCGGCGCTGTTCTTGTTGGAACTGTCCACATTCGCATTCATCAGGTAACCGAACTGCATACCCAGCTGTATCTGAAAATACTTTGTGATGTTGATGCACATATACGTGGGCAGCATGATATAATCCAGGTTCACCTTCCCGGAGACGGCACCTGTTTCATAATTGTATCCCTGCCGGGAAAATACCAGCTCCGTTTTCGAACCGATGACCCGGGTATAGGGGGTCGTGTAGAAGATTCCGGCATTGAAACCGGAACTGCTCTGATTGTTTACAGAGGAGACATTGGTCACATTGCTAAAATTGAGACCGGCTTTGATTCCCAGCTGTGCGTTGACGATAGCTGGCGAAACGATGATCAGCAGTAATGATGTAAGTAATTTCATATTGAATGATTTTATGATTCAAAGAAAATCAATATGAAAATCATGGGGCTCACCAGAAAGGGGTATACGGTATGGGGTGCTGAAAATACCCTGAAAGGGTGAGTGATTCAAGGTTCCGCGAGTCATGCGGCAATAAACCCATTGCAATGTCTATCGGGCCAAAAATTCCATTGGGCGGTCGAATGCCATTCTACCGGATTTTGGGCGCTCATCCCGGGTATGGATTTTGCAAAGTGATATCTTCAGATGTCATTTTTGAATTGAAAACAAAACCGCGGGGTTCCCCGGTGTTCAGGGTGGCAGGCTATCTGTTGATTGTAATTTTTAGTGCTAATCCGAATCTCTACTATATGAAAGTAAATGACGTTCTCATCAGTGCCTCAGAGGTATCCACTATTGTTATTCTTGCTATGTCTATATTCCTCCTTATTCGTAAAAATAAGGATTTGTTGAGGTTGTGGATTGCTTATGATATCGCTAAATTAACCGGTGACAAGGGAAAAGCTTTACAGGCCGCGAAAGAATTTTACAAGAGAAAAAAAGGTAAGCTGACTGTTTATGATGAACAGATTATCGCCAACGATTTGAATAACCTGAAGTGACCCGGTAAAGGCGGGAACCAATGTCAACACTTCTTCCATACAACTATCATTCGGTATGTGATCAGGCAGCTTCCAACGCCTGAACAGCGGCGGGGCCCGGTTTTTGACCTATGCATTATATATTTTTTAATTTAAATGCTAATATGAAACAAAAAACAACCAGCAGATTCCTGCAGGGAAGCGTTATTATGGCCTTAATTTTCGGCATGATGGCCTGTAACGGTGCCGACAGCTCAGATAAGACAGCCAGCAATAGCACAACGGATACAATGTCCGCAGCGAAAACCGCTGATTCCGCGGCTGCCTTACAGGCAAAAAAGAAAAAGAAAGGAAAATTGTCCATTGCTATGGCCAAAGCCGACAGTGCAAAAATGGTAAAAGACGCCCATGGTGTTTATAACCGGGCGGATAAGGAACCTGAGTTCCCGGGTGGAGAGGGTGCTTTGTCCAGCTACATTAATAAAAATCTTCCTTATCCACAATCGGCCATTGACAATGGTACGACTGGTACGGTGCACGTTTCATTCGTTGTGGATGAGCATGGAAAAGTGGTGGACCCACAGGCAATGGACGGTAAAAATCTGGGTGACGATTTAGTGAACCAGACATTGGCCGTATTTAAAAATATGCCCATGTGGACACCTGGCATGGTGCACGGTAAAAAAGTAAAAACCAGACTCGAAGTACCGGTTACATTTGAACTGGCAGACGCAGATCAATAAATCAAAGAAGCTACTTTTTAACTTCACGATATTCTATACAGGGCTGCGAGTTTATAACGACCGGCCCTGTTAATGTAATACTCATTGATTTTTTAAACAGGTTACATTCTACAAATCGATGGATTTTTGCTTATATAGCTCATCGACCTTCGCCTTTAAAATTCTTAGTTCGTGGAATAATTTCCTTACTTCACAAATGTGCATCTCGCTGTCGATAAGCTGAATATCAGAGATTAGATCTGATTGTATTGTATATTGCCACGACCGAACATTATTCAAACCGATATGGGGTTCTGCGATAAGGTAAGAAAGGAATTTTTTTCAGGGATCTTCAAGCTCGTTATTCCTTTTAAAAAACAATTTATCTGGGTGATCATTTTCAGTTTACTGGGAACCGGAACCAGTTTGATTGAACCCCTGATCTACCGGGAAGCTGTAAACGATGTAGCAGGTGTTTTTGTAAGTCAGGCCAGGGATTCTGCCAGAAAGGAGAGTGGCCTGCCCAGGGAACATCGGAAAACAAAAGAGCCGCATCACCAGAATAAGGTCGCGCCCAGAACGCCCAATCAGGCATTGGACACTCTGCTCTGGGCGGTGATCTGGTTATTTATCATCAATCTATTATCCACGCTGCTAACCAGGATCGGAGAAAACTGGAATGTTAAATTCTCCTGTAACGTTGAACAAAGATTTATTCTGGGAACCTTTAAACATGTTTTGAATCTTCCGTTGACTTTTTTTGCACGCAGGCCTGCCGCAGCGATTGCTAAAAGAATTGATCAGTCGGAGGATGTCTCGTCTGTTGTAAATGGATTTTCCCAACAAATATTACCGGAGCTGATCGGACTGATCGGTATTTTGGCCATCATGTTCTGGCAAAACAAAACCCTCACCGCCATTTCACTGATCATCATTCCGTTTTATTTAATAATTGCCTGGATATCGGCAAATAAATTGGAAAAAGGACTTGATACATACTACCAGAAATGGGAGGGCATATCCACCCGGATTCAGGACGCCTTGTCTGGAATAAAAACGGTCAAGCTTTCGGGTGCAGAGGACCGTGAGGTTAAAAATCTTGAGCTGGCGTCTTCCGAAGCATATGCAGATTATATCCGCCGGGCAAGGCTGGCCAATAAATATGAATTCTGGGAAACCGCGCTCACGCATCTGTCTACCGCGCTGGTCCTGGGTTACGGCGGCTATCTCACGCTGGAAAGTAAACTCACTCCGGGTGATGTAGTGATGTTTGTTACTTATCTGGACCGGCTATATAGTCCCATTGATAATCTGGCAACGCTCTGGATCTCGCTGCAACAAAATATCGTATCAGTATCCAGGGCGTTTAAAATGACCGATCGGCCGGAAGAAAGCAGACCGCCTAAGCAGCTAATTCTTGAAAAGGGAAATATAGAATTCAAACAATTAAGTTTTTCATATAATACGGAGAGAAAAGTATTGGATAATATTTCATTTGCAGTTGATTCCGGTAAGCTTACTGCCTTTGTGGGACCATCCGGAGCCGGAAAAACAACCGTCGTGGATCTTCTGCTAAAACTTTATCAACCACAGGAGGGCGCAATTTTTATTGACGGACAAAATATCGCTGATCTGGATCCTTCTTCTATCAGAAAACAAATTGGTATCGTGTCGGCAGATGGGTCCCTGTTTAATGAAACGATCGGCGCGAATATCACTTATAAAAATCCGTCTGCCGGTAAAGGCGAAATTGAAAGAACAATTCTGGCCGCCGGGTTGGAACATACGATGAAACGGCTCCCCCTGGGCCTTGACACGATCGTGGGTGAAAATGGAATCGGACTATCCGTAGGTGAGCGACAGCGAATTCAGATTGCCCGGATTTTGTTAGCGGAACCAAAGATTTTAATTTTAGATGAGGCGACCGCCAATCTTGACTACGCGACAGAAGCGGAAATAAAGCGAAGCATTCAGGAAATACGCCGGAACAGCACCGTGCTCGTGATAGCCCACCGGTTTTCCATGGTCCGAGACGCCGACCAGGTGATTGTGTTGAACGATGGAAAACTAATCGAATCGGGTACACCGGAGGAACTGATCGCATTAAACGGCTGGTTCAGCGAATTTTCAAAAGCAAATGTAGATGACACCGAGGAAGAGGAACCGGATGAAAATGATTGAGACTACTATATTGAAGTTGCGCAACGTGCGATGGCAACCTTTTTAATTTTAATTTCTTCTTATATTTATTTTTGAAAGCGAATAAAAACGACTGAAAATCGAACGTAAACGATAGTCTGCCAGCAATAAATCAAATTTTTGACTACTGTTTGACACGGCGCTTACAATTTTGAAAATGCAGGCTCGAAGGCACCTGTTTATGTAAAGGACATCATCCTGTTTTTGCCTGAATAGAAAATCTTATAAACGAGTAAAACTATATTACATGAATTGGAAACTTATATTTCAGCTCTCTTTATTTGGTTTGGCAATGGCATTTGCCACTGTTTTCTTTATTTCTTCCGGCGTAGAGCCAGTATGCTGGATTATTATTTTTGTAATATGCGCGTACCTGATCGCTAAAAATTGTACCTCCCGTTATTTCTTACACGGGTTATTGGTTAGTTTGGTGAATTCCGTATGGATTACGGCGGTTCATATCCTGCTTTTTAATAAATATATTTTGAGCCACCCACAGGAAGCAAAAATGCTGGCTAAAATGCCCATGCCTGAACATCCCCGGATAATGATGTTGATGACAGGTCCGGTCATTGGTATTGTTTCCGGTTTAGTTCTTGGCCTGTTTGCATTTATCGCCTCTAAACTTGTAAAGAAATAAAGTTGACTATGACCCAGGGGGAGGATGCCGTTCATTGCTTTAATTTGAAATATTACTTCTCACGATGAAACCAAAACTTCTTTTGAGAATTGCATCGGTGATTATTTTCCTTCATGCCATCGGTCACTTCCTGGGTGTGGCTAGTGTAACAAAAGGTGAGACGGAGGAAGAAAACATGGTTATCCATGCAATGACTGATCATCGATTTCCGCTATTGGGCGCGGTGCATAGCTTTGCTGATTTCCTGCATGGATTTGGCTGGGTTGGTGAAGTCTTCTTATTGCTGACTACCTATTTACTATGGTTCACCGGATCTCTTGCGGAAGGTCAGCCGGTAATCAGCATGAAACTTTCGGCGGCTCTCTTTATAAGCCTGCTCGTGCAAACGATACTGGAATTTATCTATTTTTTCCCCGTTGCCTACCTCATGTCACTGATAGCCGCGGTCCTGACGGGCCTTTCTTTTCTTTCACTTCAGAAAAGAAGAAAATTGACGGGTTTGTAACACGCGAACGTTTAACGGTTTCCAGGTTGTCGTTGTCAATAGGAAATTGAACTAAAAGTAAAAGCCGGGGAGTTCCCGGCTTTCTGGTTGACAGGTGTCTATTGGTGGTTTTCAGCTATTCAGTACACTGTTTCCTTTAAGCTCATCTAATCTTTCAATCATTTTTTTTAACTCATCAAAGAGCATTTTTGTCTTTGTAAATTCTTCTTTTTCGCTCATGGACTTATCAAATAGTAACTCCTGCTGTTTAATTTGTAATTGCAGTAATGCAATTTCTTTTTTTTTGGATTGCATATGCGTGGATATTGAAAATTAAATAAATATTTATGACCATCCGGGAAATTCAGGTCATTTGATCGCCTTCAATCTTTTTAATTCATTCAAATCTTTAGATACCTGTTTCAATTTGCGCAGTATGATTTTTGTCTTAGCCAATATTTCATTGTTTGTTATAGATTCATCCAGCAGCTTTTCGTAATGTTTTAGCTGGCTTTCTAATAAAACAATGGCTGCATTTATTTCTTTATCCGGCATGGCTGATAAATTAAGCGCGACAGAACACTTATCAGTCGACATAATGGAATACGGATGGTTATTTCCCTCAAGATGCTTTTAATTCTATTTTGGTTGGGATAAGGCTTAGGGGAGTAATGCAGACATTTGAATATTGAAAATACTAATTTTAATTGATTTACAAATAATATAAATACTACATATTATAAATTGATTATCTGATGGTTAAGATTCAAATGCATCAGGTATTTACCATCCACTGACCATCCAAATTCCGGAAGATTCATCAAAGTTATTTTAATCTGAATTTAATGTAAATTAGTTTAAGCCTAAACCCTTCTATATGCAAAAAAGTGATTTGATTGTAATTGTATTTGGCATATTGATTATCGGTATTCTTGTACTTTCAGTATTACTTCACATTCGCAAGAATAAAGCGTTAGAAACATTATGGGAAGCATATAATGCTGCCAGGGCAAGTGGTGACAGGGTAAGAGCTTTGGAAGCAGGTAGGGCTTATTATAGAAGAAGAAGTGGCAGGCTCAGCATGTACGATGAACAGGCTATTGCCAATGAATTAAATACCATGAGTTGAATATGAATCCATTTTGATTAAAAATGAATTCTTCTTGATTTCTGCCGCCTGCAACGGTTTATTATCTATCATCTAAGTATGTAAATAAATACGATTTTGTTTCCCGGGTGAGCACGGATGACCAACGATATTCGATCCTATTCTTTCAGTGATCCGGAAATGCTCCAAGGTACCGGGTACTCCGTCTAAGGTAAAATTTATTCTTCCTAATTAGTATTTGCGAAATTGTTTGGAGAAACGCATCTTTTCCAATACTCCATAATTACTTTAATGGTTTTTTCCAATTCTGCTATCGAATTTTCTTTTAAAAAAAATCCCTGAGTTGACCCGGTATAAGCGTCAATAAGAATATTTCTCGTTGAAGTTGTAGAAAAAAATAAGAACGGAACGCACTGAATTCCAGTGTTACAATCAGTTTTTATCGCATTTTTCAGATCCATTCCGTTTAAGTATGGCATGTGTACGTCAGAAAGAATTATAAAAGGTATTTCTTCTGTGGTATTTAAAAAATCAAATGCCTGGGAACCATTTCTAAAAAAAATTATTTTGTTATGATAATCCAGATTCTTAAAAATTCCAGCTAAAAATTCCTGATCGTCTAAGTCATCCTCAATTATAACTACAGGGCCATTTTTATTCATAAAATCTATATTAAAGCGTTCTGTCTTCGGATGCTGATAGCAAATATCATCAGAGCTTATTCACGTCCACCAAGCCATATAACCCGGGAAGAACTCCAATATTTCAATTGTAAAAACGAAATTATTTTAACTACAGAACTTGTTTTATGATGTCAGGCCGGATGAAACATGATTAAAATCAGGTTGTCGTTAACGAGGGGTCGTATCATACGAATACATGATGAATGTCATTTTTTTTTCACGCTTCAAAAAATACATTTGTATCTATATCTGGAAATCAAAATGATTACTGATTATAACAGACCCGTAAGCGAAATTGTAAAACTGGATTACCGTACAGCAGATGTATTCAAAAAGTGGAAGTTGAATTTTTGTTGTGGTGGAGAAGCAGCCCTCATGCCTTTATGTGAATCCAAAGACGTGGATTTTGATTTAGTCGTAAAGGAGCTGGAAGAAGCGACCAGGGATTTCAGGGTATCCAATCTGGTACATTTTTATGAATGGAAAACCGATTTTCTGATTGATTTTATCATCCATGTACATCATGATTACATTCATCAGGTTTTGCCGGCCCTGAAAAGTTCGCTGGACGCCTTTGCACTAACACATACCCACAAATTTCCGGAGCTGGGTTCTATAACCGAACTGATTGAAAAACTTTCCGGGATGGTTTTGACATATAACAGGCATGAGGACGAAATTATTTTCCCTTACATGAAACAAATGTATTCAGCCTACAAACGGAATGAAGTGTATGGAAATCTTTTTGTTCGTACACTTCGAAAACCTCTGCATATTGTGGAAAAAGAGCGGTTGGAGATCGATGAATTGCTCAATGAATTAAAGCGAATTACAAGAGACTTTACCCCGCCTCTTGCAGTCTGTTCGAGCTATCAGGTACTGATTTCGAAATTGGAGGAGCTATATGAAAACCTGATCCAGCAACAGTTTTTGGAACGTAATGTATTGTTCCCAAAGGCTAAAGCAATAGAACAAAACCTATTGCAGCGGTGAAACATCCGTAAATTTGTTCAAAGGGCTTGCATGCAGTACAATCCGGTTCACCTGGCTTCACTTTTTGAAAACGCAACAGAAGGAATCGTGGTGAGTAATAGAGAAGGAAACATCATACTGGTAAACCCGTCGGCTTGCAACGTATTTGGTTATCAACCTGAGGAATTAATAGGTCAAAAAATTGAAATTTTGATCCCAGGCAGAGTCAAAACAAATCACATCAAATTAAGAGAGGGATTTTACCATGATCCCAAAAACCGCGTGATGGGCCATAACCGTGATTTATTGGCGGCAAAAAAAGACGGCGGGACCTTTCCGGTGGAAGTCAGCCTGAGCACCTATGTGCAAAACGATGAACGATATGTTATAGCCTTTATAATAGATATCACAAAACGTAAGGAAACCGAGATAAACATGATTCGTCAGCAACAACAGCTGGAAAAAGTGACAGACGAATTGCGGATTTTAAATGCCGACCTGGAGGCTAAGGTAGAAGAACGAACGACCATACTGAAGGAAGCCCTTCAGCGACTTGAAGAATCACAAAATGAATTAAATCTGGCGCTGGATAAAGAAAGGCAACTCAATGAAATAAAAAGCCGCTTTGTTTCTATGGCCTCACATGAATTCAGGACACCTTTAAGCACCGTTCTGTCCTCCGCTTCCCTGGTTGACAGATACACCGGTTCTGAAGATCAGGACAAAAGGTCGAAACATGTAGAAAAGATTAAAAATTCAGTAAGACACCTAAACAACCTGCTGGAAGATTTTCTCTCCCTCGGTAAACTGGAGGAGGGAAAAATCGGAATTCATTACCATGAATTCAGTCTGGAAGAGCTGATTAAGGACACGTTGGAAGAAATGAATCCGACGTTAAAATCCGGACAGAAATTTACTTATGTAAATTCCTGTCATAATTTAATTTGCAGCGACAAAAATTTAATCAGAAACATTCTTTTCAACCTGGTTTCCAATGCAATAAAGTTTTCGGATATCCATTCAACTATCCACATTCAAAGTAAAATGAAAGAGGGAATTGCCCATGTATTCGTTACAGATGAGGGAATGGGTATATCAGCGGAAGATAAAGAACATCTCTATACCTCATTTTTCAGAGGCAAAAACGTAATTAATATACAGGGTACTGGTCTGGGTTTGCACATCGTGAAGCGTTATGTTGACCTGCTGGGTGGTTCCATTCATCTCGAAAGCGTGTTGAACAAGGGCACTACGGTATGGTTTTCAATACCTGAAAAATCATAATACATGGCTTCAATCATTCTGGTAATTGACGACAATAAAGATATCAGGGAAAATACAGCTGAAATTCTTGATCTGGCCGGCTACACAACCCTGACGGCAGAAAATGGCAAGACCGGTGTTGAAATGGCCATCAGGGAGAAACCCTCTATCATCGTATGCGATATCATGATGCCCGAACTCGATGGGTACGGTGTACTTCATTTGCTCCGTAAAAACCCCGAAACGGAACATATTCCATTTATTTTTCTGACAGCCAGGACAGAAAGAACCGACTTTAGAAAAGGCATGGAAATGGGCGCCGACGACTATATCACGAAGCCTTTTGAAGACATTGAATTGTTAAATGCCGTTGAAATCAGGATAAAGAAATCAGTCATTGCAAGTCAAAACTATGACGGGTCTTTGAAAGGTTTGAACCAGTTTCTTAACGATGTCAAGGAAGCCGGTCTTAAAAATACATTCTCGCCTAAATATGATATTGAAAACTATGAGCGAAAACAAGCGCTTTATCAGGAAACCAAAAAACCCAGGTTTTTATTTTACCTGGTAAAAGGGAAAGTGAAAGCTTATCAAACGCATCCGGATGGCAAGGAATATATCACAAACCTTTATAGTGACGGAGATTTCATCGGATATTCCGCATTACTTGAAAACAGCTATTATGAAGATTCTGCCATTATTCTCGAAGAATCGGAGATATTGGCCATCCCGAAAGATGACTTTTTGCACATGGTTTATAATGATGTGGGTATCGCATCAAAGTTTATTCATATCATTTCTAAAAATATCAAAGAAAAAGAACAGCGGTTGTTAAACCTTGCCTACAGCTCTCTGCGTAAACGGGTTGCATCGGCGCTCGTCGAAATCACGTCCAAGTTTAATTTACATGATCAGGTGATGGCTATAGAAATATCCCGTGAAGAAATTGCGCAATATGTGGGCACTGCAACTGAATCACTCATTCGTACACTGAGCGATTTTAAATCTGAAAAGTTGATTGAAATAAAAAACGGAAAGGTCATAATAAGTAACACCGAAAAGCTCAAAACTTTACTATTCTGATTTCGATTCATACATAAAATACAAATAACCGGAACACTTATTATGTATGACTAAAGTCATGCCGAACATGCTATAAGCTCAGCATTTAATAACCATTCATTCTGTTCCTTTGTGCTGTTGATTTATCAAACCAGAGACTATGAAAGCATGTATATTCTACATCCAGGGCAACGATTCCGTACAATCTATTCAGAATCAGTTCAGCAATCTTTTTCCTTCGATGCAAATGAGCTTTTTCCGGATTCCGGAAATATTCAAACAGACAGATCAATGTGTTATGTATTCCACAAACGTGAAGATGAACGGCATTAATCCGCTTGTAAAAGATTTGGTCATTGATATCACCCCGGATATGCGCGTATCAGATTTGGAAAATATTATAAAATCTATGGGGCTGTATGTGCAGATTTCCTGCCGGGCCATCAATCGAAGATTGCCGGATTCCTCTGTATCAAACTGGCTGTTAAGGGATGTTTATGCTGTGGATGTACCGTTTACTTCAAACAGTCCTGTTGAAGAACAGTTTTCATCCGCCGCCGTGAATTCATTATAACCTGATTGTACCGGATAACAGTAAAATAGCAAAGACATGTTTGGAAATTTAAATGCGGAAGAAATAGAGCTTATTCTTCATAAACAATTACTGGGGAGAATCGGATGTCATCACGAACATACGACCTATATCGTGCCGATCAGTTATGCTTATAACGGAGAATTTATCTATGCGCTTACAAGGGAGGGATTGAAAATTAACATGATGCGGCAAAACCGGCATGTCTGTTTTGAAGTGGAAGATATTCCGGATCTGGCAAACTGGAAGACAGTTATTTGCTGGGGCGAATATGAAGAGCTTTCTGACAAAGCGGAACGTCGCCTGGCTCTTGAGCTGTTGCATGACCGACACCTGCCGTTAGTAACCAGTTCAACCACCAAGCTATCACCCTCCTGGCCTTTTCTCCCCAGTAATATTGATACTATCCAGGGTGTGGTATTTCGAATCCGGTTGAATAAAAAAACAGGGAAATACGAGAAACAGGATGAGAAAGTCATCTCATCATGGCAATGATTGATAGTAAGATAAAAATCTCCGGATAACCAGAAATAAACTTGTAAACCTCATCCCGCCCCAGGCGGGATGAGGTTTTTTGTGCTGCCCTTTGTATGAACCTCTTTATGCCAAAGCCCAGTCGAGCTTCGCATTAATTTTTTCGAGTCCTTCTTTTAGTTTTTTCTGATGTAGTTTCAACTTGTCTTTGGCACTTGCATTGGCAGCTTTGATTTTCTCGTCAAAGACCCTGATCCTGTCTTCCAGTATTTTCTTTCTTTTGGCAGACCTGGCTTTCATTTTTTCAAACCTCTCATCCCTTTCCTTCTTTAACTTTCCGATTTTGGCCTGAATGGATGCTTTGTCCTTATCGATGGCATTTTTCAGGGATTTCTCTTCTTCATCTATTTCTTTATTTAGTTCATCCCATTGTTCATCATCATATTGATCATACTGTTCTGCTATATCCGTGCGAACGATCTCTCCCTGCAAAGGTTCGATATAGCTATTTATCAATACTTCATTATCTTCTTCTAAATCCAGCACAATCGCAAAATCATCAACGCTCAGTTTATCCTTCACCCTGTCCAATACTTCATCATCGAAATCCATGGTGTCCGCTGCATCAGCCCCGCCAACCATTACTCCGGTCAACATGCCCAGTGCCATGCCCACCGGACCGGCCATTGAACCGATCAGTGAACCTCCGATTGCACCGGTAAACGGAAGGTCGGATACATCAGGTCCTTTATGCTCCTGTAAATCAAACTGACTATTACCGCTTTTGTGAATCTTGGCATAATTATAAATTGTTATATCACCCAGTTGGTCCAGATCCAGTAAACGGTTGAGTCCTCCGGTTGCGTTTTTCGCATCCCGGAACGTGATAACGATTAATTTTTCCATATTATATTTTTTATCAGTTAAATAATTATTGCAGTCCCACAGCTTGTTTCAATTTGCCTTCAAATCCCTTTACGTCCTTTTTGATCGCTTTAAATTTAAAGGCCAGGACGATATTAAAAATACCTGCAACGAAAAATGCAGATGCAGAATAAGCAACAATACTGAGGGCCCCGGCCGCATACCCTTCCACCGGACGAGAAAAAATGGCAACGCCTGCCGTTATGAGCAGCAATCCCTTAATAATAAACCACCACCAATTTTTGACGTTTGAAATGATTGCGTTTGTGAGATTGCTCATAAATAATATTTTAGAGGTTAAAAAATCGGTTGGATCCAAAAATATTAACCGGATCAGGTTCCGTGGTTACCTATTTCTTTGCATTCGTCACCTATTTATAAACTTCTGATCCGGGCAGGCTGCCGCTCAAGCTTAACTATTTCTTCATTTCAGACTGTCGTACCCAGTCAATAGGCGGGAAACCCGTAAGATTCTTAAAAAAACGGGTGAAATGAGATTTCTCTTTGAACTGCAGGTAATAGCCAATTTCCGAAATGGTCAGTTCAGACTGAATAAGCAGGGATTTCGCCTCCGTCAGTATTCGCTGGTTGATTATTTCCAGTGGAGATTGATGCGTAAGTTTCTTCACCACCAGCCAGAGGCGGGCAGGAGTAACGCATAAAATGCCCGCTGCCTTATCTACGGATCGAAGCAGGGGAAGAGAACTGTTCACCAATTTATAGAATTGCTGCAGCAACCTGAAATCGGAGGAACGATCCTCGATGATGTTCGTGTTTTTCGTGATCCGTTTTGCCTCCAATAGAAATATGTGGAGATAATCTTTTATTATTTTTTCAGCAAGTACCTGCTGATTTTTATACTCATTAATTATTCTTTCTCCAATTTGAAGAAACAACGGGATATTTTCCTCCTCAATAAAAAAATGGTTCTGGTTGGTCCAGAAAAAAGAGAATTCAGTTCGAAAATGTTCATTTTGAAACGCGTCATTCATAAATGATTCTGAAAATAAAAAGCACAGCCCCCTTGTCCTTCCCACCTGCTCGAAGGTCGTAATGTGAAGAGGTGAAATAAAGGAAAGCATACAATGGCTGGTTACCAGTCTGGACCCATTGGAAATGAAATTCATGGCGCCATTCAAATTCATCCTGATTTGGTAGAACAACGTGCGACTCGGAGGCAGGGAGGGCAGATGGGGATATTCATCATAATCTTCCAATCGATAGGCGATAAACTCATTTTTGAGAGAGCGGAATGGGGATTGGGCCAGAATAAACAATTGATCAATCTCGGAAATGACACGCATTACATATCATTTTAATTGGCCAGTGAATAAAACTGCAAAAAACAGACCGGCTGAATCTTTACAATTGACTCCAATCCGGGTAACTTTCAATTTCCGTTCAGCGAAATTATTTGTTTATGATGCAAATATAATATTGTCCGGCGCCAATGAATACTTCTTAATATTCTTTTAATATGAGATCATCCGCATTCATTCCCTGAAGGCTTCAGGAGGCCCGCTACCCTGGCTGATTGGATCGGGCATATGCGGTATTCGTCCGGTTCGATCATATTTTACCTGAGCTTTTTAGCAAATAGTTTTTGAGCCGTACAGAAAGTGTTGTAAGGAAATGATTTGGGACTTTTGAACAATAAGTATTTTTCAATATTTATATCTTTATGCTTTCAACATGATTCCATGAACATACCATTCAAGCTAATCATTATGAGTTCATTGTTGATTTCCTCAGTTACCAAGGCACAAGAACCATCTATACAACCGCTCGATATTGATCTTACAAATTATCAATATCCTTATCCTGCTCATTTTATCACATTAAATATTCAGGGTGAAGTTTTAAAAATGGCTTATATGGATGTCAGGCCATCCAATGCAAACGGGCACGTCGTTATGTTGTTGCACGGTAAAAATTTCAATGGTGCCTATTGGGGACAAACTGCGAAAGTGTTGGCTGAAAATGGATTCAGGGTTATTATTCCTGATCAAATTGGATTTGGAAAATCATCCAAGCCGAATCACATGCAGTATTCCTTTCAGCTGCTTTGTCAAAATACAAAAGCAATATTGGATGAACTCGGTATTAAAACGGTTTATATGCTGGGACATTCCATGGGCGGCATGATCGCGACAAGATTTACATTGATGTACCCCGAACTGGTTGAAAAATTTATTCTGGAAAACCCCATTGGTTTGGAAGACTGGAAAGTAAAAGTGCCTTATTTATCTGTCGATCAATGGTATCAAAGTGAATTGAAGCAGGACTATCATTCGTTTAAAAAATATGAACAGGAAAGCTATTATCATGGCGTTTGGAAATCTGCATATGATGAATGGCTGAATGTGGAAGCGGGTTGGACTTTGAGTAAAGATTATGATCGCATTGCATGGAATTCAGCGCTTACCTATGACATGATCTATACACAACCGGTGTGTTATGAATTTGAAAATGTAAAGACGCCGACGTTATTGATCATCGGCCAACTGGACAGGACAGCGATGGGAAAAAATTTAGTAAACGAAGACGTAAGAAAAACGTTAGGCAATTATCCTGTATTGGGAAAATTGACTAATGAAAAAATAAAAGGATCCCGGCTTGTTGAATTGGATGGAGTGGGTCATGTACCACACGTCGAAGCCTTTGACAGATTTATCCAGCCATTACTTGATTTTTTGAAATCCTGAGAAGCAACAAACCTGAAGAGTGCAAATGCAGATCATCCACGCATAGGAAAAAGTTCATGTACAGAAGCCTGGCTTTCCTGGGCTTGCTCTTAACATTGACATTTATCACTCATTTTTTGTGGTATTTGTCATTGTTTTTCGCTGCCCGGCCATAGTAATTTTCAATTCTGAATTAACAAAAAGGTATAACTATGAGCAGCCTGCAGATCAGGGACCAAAAGACAGACCATCTTTTAACTCCCGAAAATTCCGTCGTTATTATCATTGACTACCAGGCCACCCAGGTTGGGTCTATCGAATCAACGGATAAATACCGGATGGTTCAGAACACCATCGCCCTGGCGAAATTGGCCAAAGTATTTAAGATACCGATGATTGTTTCTACGGTAAATGTAAAAACAGGAATTAATGGACCTACCATTCCCCAGATAGCACATGAGGTGAAGGATTTGCCTTTCTATGACAGAACGACCATCAATGCCTGGGAGGATGTAGAATTTCTGGAGGCCGTAAAAGCTGCCAAACGTAAAAAATTAATTATGGCAGCGCTTTGGACAGAGGCCTGCCTGTTATTTCCGACCCTGGATGCACTCAAAGAAGGTTACGAAGTATATCCTGTAGTGGATGCAGTAGGTGGTACTTCCGCTGTTGCTCATAAAGCTGCGCTGAGAAGAATGGAGAAAGCCGGCGCACAGCCTACAAGCGTAATGAGCCTGATATGCGAAATTCAACGGGATTGGGCCAGGAGTGAAACAGTTCCGGGGATGCTGGGCGTATTAGCAGGAGTGGGCAATGGGGTAGGGTTAAGCGTAGGATACAACCAAAAACCCTGAGCCAATTTTTTCATACAAAAAAACTAAAAATATGATTTTAGTAACAGGAGCAACAGGGCATTTGGGTTCAGCAGCCATATCACATTTGCTGAAAAATACGGCAGCCGATAATATCGCCGCATTTGCCAGGGATGAAAACAAAGCAAAAGATTTGAAGGGAAAGGGTATTGAAGTCCGCATAGGTTCATACGACGATATTTCGTCACTCGACCTGGCAATGCAAGGCATTGAAAAAGTGTTGCTAATCTCCTCCAATGGACAACATCGACTGCAACATCACAGAAATGTATTGGCCGCCGCAAAAAAAGCCCATATAAAGCATATTGTATATACAGGGATTGCGCTGAAAAACATTGAAACGGCCGCTATCAGGCCTTTTATGGAAGATCTTGTCAAAACGGAAGATCATATCCGTGAAAGCGGGCTGACATACACAGTGCTTCGCAATACACTATACACTGGTGGAAATCCACTTTATGCAGGCGAAAAAGTTTTTGAAACCGGTATCCGGCTTCCTGCTGGAAATGGCAAAGCCCCATTTGCTCTTCGCAGGGAAATGGGCGAAGCCGCAGCCAACACGCTGATTCAAAATGGCCACGAAAACCAAACCTATACGATTACCGGGCGTGAATTGTATTCTTTCAAAGATGTTGCCGATGCACTTTCAGCTTTATCAGGAAAAACTGTAAACTATACAGATGCAGACCCAGTGACATTTCCAGCAAAGCTGAAGGAATTTGGGCTTCCTGAAATAGTGGTCCTGCTCGTTTCAGGTTTCGCAGCAGATATCAAAAACCATCAGTTCGAGATTGTAACCAGAGACCTGGAAAAGTTACTCGGAAGAAAACCGGCTCCGCTTAAAGAGAGTCTGAAAGAGGTTTTCGGTTTTGCGCATTCGGTAGCATGATTCACTCAAACAAAAAATAATGTATGGACAGCGCTATTTTAGACAAAGTAAATACAGACAGAACCGTATTTGACGGCTTAGGCAATATTTATCCCGCCGATGCCAGTGTTGAAGTATCGGATGAGCAGGTTGATGGTGTTTCCTGCCAATGGTTTGTGCCAGATCGTTTTGATAAAAATAAAATAGTTATTTATCTGCACGGGGGAATGTTTGTTTTAGGATCCTTAGGAGGATATAAAGCCATGATCAGTCATTTTGCTTCAGCTTTTTCCACCAAAATTTTATTTATTGACTACGCCCTGGCACCTGAGAAACCATTTCCCAATGCAGTAAATGATGTGTTAACAGTGTACCGTGAACTTATTCACAGGTATCCTGATGCAAAAATCACTGTAATGGGAGATAGTGCAGGTGGTGGGCTTTCTGCAACTTTGATAAAAATGGCTACTGATGAAAAACTGCCCATGCCATCCAGTGTAATATTGATTTCGCCCTGGGTATATCTCCGGGGCAACACGGAATCATATGAAAGCAGGAAAAAAATGGACCCCATTCTAACAAAAGAAAAGTTAATGGAATATGCCGGTTATTATGTTTCAAATCATTGGAATGAGGCAGATCCGGGTCAATTCACTTTTACTAACTTTCCTCCTTTGCTCATTTTGGTTGGCAGTAATGAAATACTTTTTGACGACTCAAAATTATTCTACGAAAAGATTAAACGATTGCAGCCTGACACGCAGATGAAAGAGTATGAAAATCAAGTCCACGGCTGGCCATTGATTGACATTCATTCTGAAGCAGCAAAAGATACCCTGACGACCATAGAAAAGTTTATTATCCAAACCAGCAGCCGGTGAGGTTTTCCAGCTGCTGAATTTTTGTTCAGTGTTCAATGTTATTGGTTATATTTTATTTCCTGATTTTTGATTTATTTCCGCTGGCGTCATTCCTGTTACAAGTTATTATTTAGCCGATTCTGTACTGACCGCCGTCTACGACAATTGCCTCGCCGGTAATAAATGCAGCATCATCGCTTGTTAAAAACAGGACGGCCCCCGTGACGTCTTCGGGTTCTCCCAGCCGTTTAATGGCCTGCTGTTCCCAGGTAGCACGTTTGATTTCATCCGGTTGTGATGCAGTTGCCCGTGTATTCGTGAGGCCGGGTAACACCGCGTTGGTGGTAATACCGTCGTTTGCCACATCATTCGCCAGACCTCTCATGAATCCGATAATTCCCATCTTTGTAGTAATATAGTGGCTCATACCGGGAATGGCGAGACCGACCATGTTTGACGATATGCCAACAAAGCGTCCCCACTTTTTCTTTCTCATCGATGGCAGGAAATATTTCACGCTCAAAAAATGGGAATCCAAATTCGTGGCGATCGTTTTTCGCCAGGTTGCCAGGTCCAGTTCGTCAATGCGACGATTGGGGAAATAACCGGCGTTGTTTACGACAATGTCCACCTCACCGATCTCGCGGCTTTTATTGAATACCGAATGCCAGTCTTCTTCACTGGTTACGTCCAGGGGGAAGGCGTGCGCAGCATTACCAATCTTGTCTGCAGTTTCCTGCGGAGGTTTGAGATCAGTCGCAATCACCCGGGCGCCCCTCTCAGCCAACGCGATGGCAATCGCCTGACCGATACCCTGGGCTGCGCCGGTCACCAATGCGATCCGGCCTTCGTGTGATTGTATGGACGTTTTCATTTTGTTTTAGTTGTCATTTAATTTATTTATTACTTATCCGTTTTGAAGATTTTGTTTTTCTTTTTCTTAATTGTTTTGACTTATCCATTCCCGGAAAGGAACAAATTCTTTGGTGGCAATTTCTTTTGCCATTGCAATTTGTGGTTTTGAATTTGGACCCATGTAAGTATATTTTTCAAAATACATGAGCATTTCAGCTACTTCTTTTGCCCCTTCAAAAAAAGTTGAAAATACTTCAGCAGGAACCTGTGTGAAGCTATATTCCTTTCCATTTGTCTTATATGCTTTCATTACATCATTAAAGCTATCCAACTCTGTGGCCAGTGACAGATAAGCTCCGTTTCCAACTTTTTCAGGTTGCAGGAACGCGCCTGCAACTACTTTTCCCAGGTCATTGATATCCGACATGTGAAATATTTTCCTTGTCGGGTCGATAGGGAGTGTCCAGCCGGTGGAGCCATCCTGTTTTGGCTGAGGAGCCATCAGGTGAATGAAATTTTGGAAATAAAACGGCGGCTGCACAAATGTGTAATATTTAAAACCTGCATTTCTTACCAGGTCATCCACTTTTGCTTTCCCGGTAAAATGAGGTACATTAAATCCACCACTACTGATAGATTCAACATCAGGAAGCGTTGACCAGACAAAATGTTTTATGCCCGCCGACTTTGCTGCATCAACGGCATTTTTGCCCTGAGCAATTTCGTCTGTCCCTTCCCAAAAATTTGTAACAACGAATACTCCCCAGGCATTTTTGAATGCATCTTTCAGGGATTGTACATCGTTTAAATCACCGAATACTACTTTATTTGCTTTGCCCGAATATTTTTCCGGATGGCGGGTTATTGCTCTTACATTAAAAGCTCCTTCGTTCACAAGGGCGTTTACTACACCTTTGCCTTGTGCGCCGGTTGCTCCCATTACTACAATTATTTTTTTGTTCATTTGATTTGTTTTTTATTTTTTTATTATCACAGGGTGCAAAGCGGCAGCCTGTGCATTGGTAAGACCGGACAGGATAGCGTTGGCATCATAGTCCATATAAAACTTTAAACCTTGGAAAGAGGTCAAGTGCGTTGTCACCCAACACTTTTTCTTTTTCATTACTTAACAGTTCAGGGCTGCTGCTCACATGGGACTTGCTTCGAATAGCAATGTCCTTTCGCAGGTATGGGAAATCAGTTCCGAATAACATTTTGCCTGCACCTGCTATATATCGAAGTGTATACAGTACGGGGTCTGACCAGGCCAGCGCTGTATCCCAGTAAATTTTTCGAAATGTTTCGGCGGCTGCACCTCTGTTTGAACTGTCCCCCATTATTTTCATCTCATCTACGATTGCAAACCTTCCCGCCAGGTAAGGGGTCGTTCCGCCGGCATGCGAGAATATATATTTCACATCGGGCGTTGCGGCGAAAGTTCCTCCGTAATGCATTTGAGCGATTACCCTTGTAGTGTCGCCCGGAAAATCAATCAGGTTATCAGTAATACCAAGATGATGGGCTACCGGGTCAGGAGAGGCGTTTGGATGTACATACACAATCGTCTTGCGTCGCTGTAGCTCGTGGAACAAGGGCATCAGCATCTTATCTCCCAGATAAACACCTCCTGAGTTAGTAAATAATACGACACCATCCAAGTTGAGAACGTCCAGCGCATACGTGATTTCCTTAATAGCTTCATCTATGTCTGACATCGGTACACTTGCGAAGGCACCAAAACGTTTGGGATGTTTGGAGATAAGAGTAGCGGCAAATTCGTTACAGCTCCTTGCCAGTTCGCTGGCCGCCAGCTTATCCGGCAATTGTATACCCGGTGTACTGATCGATAGAATCGCAATGTCTATCCCGGCTTCGTCCATAAATGCCAGCGAACTTTCAGGTGTCCAGACCTGCGGTTTAAGTCCGCCAACAGGATTTTCTTTTTCATTCGTCGCATCAAAGAAAAATCCTGGCAACATGTGATGATGTGTATCAACTATCAGGCTCATGACTTGCTTTTAAAAAGGATACTGTCCCAGCGTACTTCTTGAGTTAATCCAAATCAGATCTGTGAAATCTTCGATGCTGTGCGGGCCCGTGCGTCCCCAGCCACTATCCTTCACACCACCCATCGGTGCCCGCACTTCTTCATTCACCGTTGGAGAATTAACGTTTACTACGCCATGCAGGATCTTTGGTGCCAGTTCAAATCCCTTGTAAGTATCATTTGTAAAGATGGACGATACCAAACCATAGGAAACACGATTGGCCACCGCGACTGCTTCTTCCGGCGTGTCTACTGCTTCAACAATCACCACCGGACCGAATGTTTCCTCGTTCGATACAATGGCATCATAGGGAACATCCGTCAGAATGGTCGGGTGGAAGATGGGTCCGTCATGAATACCACCTGCTACTATCTTTGCTCCCTTGCTGACAGCATCTTTTATACGCTGTTCGACCATTTGGATGGCAGCTTCATTAATGAGCGGACCGATGATCGTTTTATGATCTCCCGGATCACCAAATGGAAGAGAATTGGTCCTGGCAATAAATTTCTCAAGAAATGGCTGGTAG
>Ga0206943_1033_pt1 | contig 33543 bp, 28 predicted proteins | sample Alteio_BWOrgHeat_7_FD_153243 | JGI IMG/M metagenome (GOLD analysis project Ga0206943, IMG submission 153243) | Enriched cells from forest soil in Barre Woods Harvard Forest LTER site, Petersham, Massachusetts, United States -... | ecosystem: Environmental > Terrestrial > Soil > Temperate forest > O... | reverse complement strand
TTGACGCAAGGCTAAACCAAAACCTAGTCGTGGGTGCGGCTGTCGAGCGATTGGAGTCAGGTGCGGTAGAATATGCCTATGGCTCCACCCTCACTGCCATGGCAATAGGCTTGATCCCGCGCGCGCTTTGGCCGGAAAAGCCTCAGGTCGGTGGCGGTGGAACCGTTGTTCGAGATTTCGCGGGGATGAAGTTTCTACCGGGTACGAGTGTCGGTGCGGGGCAAGTACTCGAATTCTATATAAATTTTGGAACGTTGGGGGTGGTCGGTGGTTTTTTGCTATACGGATGGCTTATCGGAACGATGGATTTGCGTATTATGGAGTGCCTTGAACAAGGAAACCAAAAAGGGTTTCTACTATGGTACATGGTGTGCTTGGCGCTGCTTCAACCAGGAGGTAATCTCCTTGAAATTGTTGTGACTGTTGCAGGATCAGCTGTTACGGCTTACGCGATTGGATATTTTCTGAGTTCCGGTATTGAGAGGAGCGCACCTAGCAACCTGGTTCCATCGAGGTCTAAAGAAAATATTACTTGACGAGCCGCTGCGAACATGATTTCCGCAAGAGCATGCATACTGACATGTCGTCGCGGCATTTTGAGGGCTGCATCGGCGCATCACGAGCTGCGACGACGAGCTGGTCCCGAATTATTCTGCCGCTACCGCACTCGTCGGCAACCTCTATTGGATCAAGTTGTGAACTCGGACCCTAGTCTTAAGCGCTCAGACGGCGCGGAGTTGAGTGTAGGCATAGCCACATCCGGCAGATTTCATCTACTCGACCTCGCTCGTGAGCTCGATAGTTTGGGAGTAAATGTTCGTTTTTATTCTTATGTGTCTAAAAGACGGGCGAAGTCGTTCGGCCTTCCCGGGAGATGTCACGTGGCGCTTCTGCCATTCCTATTTCCGTTGGTCGCCTTAGAGCGGCTAACCCCTCGGGTTTTGCCACGCACTATCGAGCGTCTAATGAGCTGGGCACTCGATGTTGTCATAATACTTCGAATGAGAAAATGCGATGTATTTATTTGCATGTCGGGAATGTACCTGCTCGCAGCTCGATTTGCCAAATGGCGCTATGGTGCGCTTGTACATTTGCATCGGTCAAGCCGACATATTCTCTCTCAGCAGGAAATTCTGGCTCGCCTGCCTGATGCGATGCAGGTGAGCCCCATTACGGTACGCAGGGAACTAAAAAGCTACGTCATAGCTGATCGAATTATAGTGCCATCGAGGCACGTTATGGAGAGCTTTGCCCCTTGGCCGGAGCAAGCTTCCAAGTTGTTTCTAAATCCCTTGGGCGTGGATATCGAAAACTTTCCGTTGCGTAAAGTTGCTGCGCCATCGGGCCAGCCCACCGTGCTCTTCGTCGGACAATGGTCATATCGCAAAGGGGTTGACGTTTTGACAGAGGCAATAAACGCTTTGGCCGGAGTACGTTTGATCCACGTAGGGGCTGTGGTGGACGCGCCGTTTCCAAATGATCCTCGCTTCATCCACCATGATCACACGCCGCAATCGAAGCTGCCGGGGTTCTATCAAGCCGCTCATGTATTTGTACTTCCATCACGAGAAGATGGTTTTGGGATTGTGATTTCTCAGGCCCTATCTAGTGGTCTTCAAGTGGTCTGCACGGATCGAACCGGTGGTCCGGATCTTGCTGAGTTGCCCGGATTATTTAGATTCGTTCACACCGTTCCTGCCGACGATCCGGAGGCACTCCGCGCTGCGCTAGTGGGGGCACTTGAAGGTGCGATAGGTGAAAATGGGGTAGACCCCATCACTGAAACGGAACGACAAATGCTCGGCTGGCGATGCCACGCGGTGCGCGATCTTAAATTTATGAAGGAGCTTCTGATGCTGCGACAGTCAGCTAAGGGCTCCGGAACGTGATTACTGATTTGCGTACTTTCGAGAATACCAATCATAAATGTGACACAGATGTCCTTATAGTCGGTGCCGGAGTAGCGGGTTTGATTCTGGCGCAGAGGCTGCGGGAAAAAAAGATTCGGGTAGTCGTTTTGGAGAGCGGTGATCGGGAACAGATATCAGATACACATCCGCTAAATCGCACGATCCAGCTTGGTGCTCCCTATTCTGGGGCGGTCCGTGGGCGCTTTCGCTGTCTTGGAGGAACTTCCACAAGATGGGGCGGCGCCTTAATTCCGTTTATGGATCACGATTTGGCTGCGCGACCATACTTGAATTTGGCGGGCTTCCCGGTTGCGGGCGACGCCGTCCGGCCGTACTTGAATGATGTCGAGAAGTTATTTGGAGTGGACGAAGGATCGTACGACGAAGAGTTCGTTAGGCAAATCTCTGCGGAGAAATACATACCAATTGGCGATCCTGACTTCCAAACGAGATTTGCGAAGTGGCCTCCTTTCAGCAAGAGAAATCTAGCAGTACTGTTGAGGTCGCGCATTGAACGTGATGCAGGTCTTCAAATATGGCTCAATTCAACGCTGACTCATTTTTACGTCGAAAGAACTAGTGGTCGAATTAGTTCGGCCACCGGTCGGGCTGAAGGAGGTCGATCCATTACGGTTACCGCCAAGTATGCGGTGATTTGTGCGGGTGCAATAGAGGCAACAAGACTGCTGCTGCTACTCGACAGTCAATACAATGGAGAGCTATTCAGAGACTGCAACGCTTTGGGCCGATATTTTAACGATCACATTTCAATCCCAACTGCCACGATAAGAGTAAAACAGGCTATGAAACTTAACCGTCTGGCCGGGTTTCGCTTTTTTGAATCAACAATGCGGAGCTTGCGCTTCGAGTTGTCGGCGGCAGCCCAGGAGCGTGAGTGCATTGGAAGCGCATTTGGGCATATTAGCTTTAAAACAGAGAAGAGCACAGGATTCGATGTATTGCGTGATTTCCTGAGATCGCGACAGCGTGGCGGCCGGGTGCGTACTAGCATGCTTATGGACGCCCTTCGTGATATTCCTTATCTTTCCAGGATGGGTTTCTGGCGAGTGTTTCACAATCAACTTTTATGGCCGGTTCCTGCTACATATGAAGTGCACGTTGTGGCGGAACAATTGCCGCGAGCCGATAACCGCATAACATTGTCGTCTGAAAATGACTGTTATGGCCTTCCTGTTCCCGCGATTCGATGGAATGTCTCGCAAGAGGACTTGAAGGTATTCACCTCCTTTAGAAGGTGCTTTGATGCGTTCTGGAACCGGCAGGGTATGGCCGCCATCGGCGAACTTGATTGGCATGAGGGTGTCGACGGATCTCAAAAATTTGTAGGTACAGATGTGTTTCATCCCGGGGGATCGACGCGAATGGGTACTGATCATAATAATGCCGTAGTTGATGCTAACCTCCGCGTATTCGGGGTGCCAAATCTGTGGGTCGCCAGCACGTCAGTATTTCCCAGCGGCGGCGGAGAGAACCCTACTCTGATGCTTATGCTGTTTACGATGAGGCTTGCAGATCACCTCAGTACAAAACTGATCGCGAAATGAGGCGACGGACCGACGCGCGGGCGCACGATCTTCGAGGCAACTGACAACACGACCATGTTTGATCGAATTACCCCGATGATAATTACGTATAACGAGGCACCTAACATCAAGCGGATTTTTGATAAATTGAGTTGGGCGCGAAGGATCGTCGTCGTCGACAGTGGAAGTACCGATGAGACGCTCGCGATTCTCAAAACGTACTCGCAAGTCGATGTTATTAGCCGTCCCTTTGTGGAATTCGCGGATCAGTGCAATTTCGGGCTGGCAAACATTAAAACCGATTGGGCACTGTCGCTCGACGCAGACTATGAACTGAGCGAAGAACTGATCTCGGAAATTCAGAATCTTCCACCATGCGACGCTATTGCAGGCTATCGCGCGCGATTTGTGTATAGGATTTACGGCAGGCCGCTGCGGGGCACGCTCTATCCACCACGCACCGTGTTGTATCGGAAGGACAATGCTCGCTACCATAATGAGGGGCACGGCCATCGAGTGAGCATTGAAGGTGATATCGCGCAATTAAGGGGGGTCATTTTTCACGACGATCGTAAGCCTCTGGCGCGTTGGGTGTCCTCCCAACAGCGCTACGCACGAGAGGAGGCTAGTTACTTGCTTGAGGGGACCATGGCCAATTTACCGTTAATTGACAAAATCCGTGCGATGGGGTGGCCCGCGCCTATACTCGTTTTGCTTTATACCCTATTTGCCAAAGGCTGTATACTCGATGGTTGGGCGGGATGGCACTACGCGTTGCAGCGACTTCTCGCAGAAGTGCTGACGGCCCTCGAAGTCGTTGATCGTCGATTTCGCAAGAAGTCGAACTAAGAATTTAGCTATGTCAGAGCTCAGGGGCGCGCGAGTGTTACAAAACGGTGCAAGTGTAAACATTAAATTGAGCGGTATATAGGCAATGATCATTCTTGGACTCAATGCGTTTCATGGTGATTCCTCGGCCGCTCTTGTTCGGGACGGGAGACTAGTTGCGGCAGCGGAGGAGGAGCGTTTTCGACGGATTAAGCACTGGGCAGGCTTTCCGTCAGAAGCGATCGCCTATTGCCTACGCGAGGGCGGGTTGGCGTTGGCCGACGTGGACCATGTCGCAGTGAATCAGGATAACAGAGCCAATCTATTCCGGAAAATTCGATATTTACTGACAAATGTTTCGAATGCCGGGTTGGTACTCGAGCGTATCAGGAATCGTCGCGAGCGACAACGGATTCCCGAGTTGTTGAACAAAGCCTTTCCGGGCGAAAGCTTTCGCGGCTCATTTCACAATGTAGAACACCATCTTGCCCACCTGTCTTCAGCCTTCCACGTATCGCCATTTGAGAAGGCAGTGGTTGTTTCCGTCGACGGGTTCGGGGATTTCGCCAGCGCGGCGTGGGGAGTCGGCGAGGGAAAGGAGGTAGACGTCCAGGGTCGAGTGCTGTTCCCTCACTCACTCGGCATCTTCTATCAGGCGTTAACTCAGTATCTGGGCTTTCCCCATTATGGTGATGAGTATAAAGTGATGGGATTAGCGCCCTATGGCTCTCCGGTTGCAATGGAGGAGATGCGCAAGATCGTAAGGCTCCTGCCTGATGGCACTTTTGAACTTGATCTTTCTTATTTCAGCCACCATCGTCAGCGCGTTGTCGACCAATGGACAAGCGGAGTTCCCGAATTTGCGGATCTATTTTCGCCCGCACTTGAGAAGCTTTTGGGGCCACGAAGACAGACTTTGGACCCATTGGAGGAGCGACATCGCGATATCGCCCGTTCCGTGCAGGCGATGTACGAAGAGGCGTTTTTCCACCTTATTAGCAATCTTCAGCAAAGAAGTGGTTTGACGGATCTCGCGCTTTCGGGCGGTTGTGCAATGAACTCTGTCGCGAATGGCAAGGTGCGACGGGTCACCAAGTTCAAACGTGTCTATGTACAAGCTGCTGCGGGCGATGCTGGCGGAGCTATCGGCGCCGCATATGCGGTGTGGCATGGCGCAGGGGGGGCACGTACTTTTGTCATGGAACATGGCTATTGGGGCCCCCAGTTCAACGACGGCCAAATTCTATCACTGCTTGAAGCAGAACGAGTGCGGATTGCTGAGGCAAAATGCGTCGTCAAGACGATTTCCGATGAAGGCGACCTCTGTCGGCAAGCCGCGGGCGCGATTGCGGCAGGCAAGGTTGTCGGGTGGTTTCAGGGGCGGATGGAATGGGGCCCGCGGGCCCTTGGAAATCGCTCCATTTTATGCGATCCGAGGCGAGCTAACATGAAAGAGTTGCTTAACGCGAAAATCAAGCGCCGTGAATCATTTCGTCCGTTTGCGCCCTCGGTGCTTGAAGAGGCGGTGCCAGATTGGTTCGAAGAGGATGATAACGTTCCATTCATGATGCAAGTCTTTCAGATTCGCCCGGAACGTCGAAAGCAAATTCCCGCCGTAACTCATGTTGATGGATCGGGACGACTTCAGACCGTCGCCCGTGGCACCAATCCTCGCTATCATAGATTGATTGAGTGTTTTAGCAGCGTGACAGGGGTTCCGATGGTACTGAACACTTCCTTTAATGAGAATGAACCGGTGGTTTGTAATCCCAAAGAAGCGCTTGACTGTTTTCTTCGCACAAATATGGATATTCTCATTTTGGGCAATACTGTCATAGCCCGTTAGGAGCTGGCTTGTGGCTGGATTGGTCCCGAACGAGGCGTGCCTGCGGCCTTTGTACGTGGCCGAAAACGTGAACATCAGTTCAAGGTCTAGGTGGCCGGTCGGAAGCACCGCGCCACGCCGCAGATTCAGAAGGGACGTCCAAAAGGGCGCGCCATCGAGCCAAGTTGATCATAGAACCCTAGTTCGTCGATTCCGTGAAACTGATCATTTGCGGGGGATTCATCTGGGTTGTGATGATAACGCGCTCGCGAACGGAACGGGCGAGCCGGGTCGAGCGGGCGCGGATAGCCTTGGGGCGCATCATCAGACAGTGCAGCGCTGCGTTGAGCGCGTCGCTGGCGTATGGTCCGAATGGCGGCGCTCGATGATCGGTCGCGGTCGGGCAAGGAGCCAACGATCACCGCAGAGGCCAAGGCATGGTTGACGTCGCTGGCCTGCCGCAAGGCAAAAGAACTGGGTTATCCGCACGAATTGTGGACGACGAGGCTCTTGGCCCGCCATGCCCGGGGACATGGACCAGCGGAGGGGTACGCGTGCCTCTGCAAGCTGGTTCAGGGCACGGTGTGCAAGATACTCAACGAGCAGGAAGTGAAGCCGCACAAGGTGCGCTACTATTTGGAACGCGCCGCGACCCCGAATTCAAAGAGAAGATGGCGGAGGTTCTGTGCATCTACCGCGAGGTCAAGATTATCAAGGAGACCGCGGCCACTTCGAAGAAGAAGCCGAACGATGCGGTGGCGGTCGTTTCCTATGACGAGAAGCCCGGTATCCAGGCGATCGCAACGACGGCAGCGGATCTGCCGCCCGAACCCGGCGTCCATACGACCTTCGCGCGCGATTATGAATACAAGCGCCACGGCACCGTCAGCCTGCTGGCCGGCATCGATCTGCTCACCGGCAAGGTCCACGCCCTGGTCAAGGATCGCCTCCGCAGCCGCGAATTCATCGAATTCCTCAATCTTCTCGATGCCGCCTATCCGGCTCATACAGCGATCAAGTTGATCCTCGACAATCACTCCGCGCACATCTCCAAGAGACCAAAGCTTGGCTCGCAGATCAACCTGCGGGCGCCCCCGTGCCGCTTCGAATTCACTTTCACTCCGACGCACGGCTCCTGGCTCAATCTCGTCGAGGGGGTCTTTTCCAAGCTCGCCCGCTCCATCCCGCGCCACATCCAGACATGAACTCAAAGATCGCATCATGGCTGCCATGCATGAATTCAACCGCCATCCAGTCGTCCACACCTTGATGCGTAATTGTGTTTGGACACGTTGCGGTTGAGAGCTCGGCGGGTTCCCGAAACAGGAAAACTGCTCACTTCCTGGGCGCTGCGTTTCGCTTAAATGAGCGTGCATTCACGATGTTTGACACAGGGGCTCGCTCATTCAACGTTTACAGGATATAAGATGGTCGCTATAATCTGACCATTGACGAGTTGTCGCATGCTTAGCACGAGTTCCCTATCAGCAACTTTCGTGGGGTTTGACGCGCCTCCCAAATCCGATCTGATTTTATCGGTCGTGATACCCGTTTACAATGAACGAGAGACCCTGCCTCGTATCATACGTGCAGTGATGCTAGCTTTACCTGATACCAGGAAAGAGATAATTATTGTCGATGATGGCTCGCGTGACGGCACTCGGGAATGGCTGCTCGATGTTTTTCCATCGGATGAAATATCCCTTGCGGGCGTGAGGCGAGCTGCGGACGGGCTGATAGAGTTTGTTACCGCCGAACGAGCGGCGGGCTTGCTTGAGACTTTGTCGGCGCCCGTCACCGTTAGACGTTTCTTTCAGAAGAAAAACGGTGGAAAGGGACGGGCCCTACGTGCAGGATTCGATAAAGCCATCGGCGATGTGGTAGTGGTCCAGGATGCAGATCTAGAGTATGATCCTTCGGATTGGGCACCAATGATGCGTCTGATGGAATTAGGCGTTGCGGATGTGGTCTACGGGTCGCGGTTTTACGGTAAACCGCACCGATCTTTGTACCTCTATCACTTGCTTGGGAACAAAATTATTACATATCTTTTTAACGTGCTGTTTGACCAGACGCTGACGGACATAGAGACTTGCTACAAGATGTTTCGCAGACAAACGCTTGATGGCGTCAATCTGGTAAGCAATGACTTTGGAATAGAGGTGGAGCTCAGCGCAGTACTGGCTGGAAGTAAGAAATGGCGCGTTTATGAAACAGCTATTACCTATTATGGGCGTACCTATATCGAGGGCAAAAAGATTGGGTGGCGCGACGGCCTAAAAGCATTGTGGTATGTGTTCAAGTTCCGCTTCTTCAAGTGAACGGCGAATTCCGCTTCACGTTATTTTTAGAGGAAGTATTTTAGTATGGCTCAATCCCTCTCGCGAAAGCTGTTGGTCGGTACGGTGGGCCTTACGCTGGGATTAGGATGCTTTTGGTTGGCGACGCGAAATGTAGAGCTTTCTGAGGCTAAAAGTATTTTTGAGTCATCAGACTGGCGTTGGATTGTGGTGGGCATATGTGTGTTTGGCACCGATATAATAATACGAATTGTTAGATGGCGGGTGATATTGTCTCACCGCAGAAAAATTGATTTTATTCAAGTGGCCCGTGGCTTGCTGGTGGGTTACGCGGTCAACATTTTGCTTCCCGCTCGTTTGGGTGAGCTATTTCGAGCTGATTACACTGCGCGGCTATCTGGTGTTTCCCGGTCCACAATACTGGGTTCGATTTTTATCGAGCGTGTCGTGGATCTATTTACTGTAATGAGCTTGTTTGGCATTGGGCTGGTATTATCTGGTATTAAAAACTCTTTCATTGATAATGTTGTCATTACTGGGGCGATCATGCTCGCAGTTGGTGTGCTTTTAATTTGTCTGACAGTGATGCGAACTACGCGGAGAGAAATTAGGGGTTTGTTGGTGAATATAACTACTAAGTTGCTGTCTGACGCAGTAGCAAAACGCGCCATGAGGATGATCAGTAGCTTCGCAAGTTTGCTTAGAATAGTGCCTACAAACCGATTTTTGCTAGTACTTGCGCTTACTGTTCCGATTTGGGCTCTCGAGGGGCTGTCCGTATTCAGCATTTGCCGAGCAATCGGCCTAAATCTAACGCTAAGCCCATCGCTGGTATTGCTTGGAGGGGCGAGCCTTGGCACGCTCTTCCCAACCGCGCCGGGCTTCGTGGGGAGCTATCAGTTCGCGTTCGTTGTGGTGTTGAGAAATTTTTCTATACCTGATAGTTTGGCTCTAGTTGCGGCAACTGGGACCCAAATTTACCTCATGGGGGTTTATGCGCTTTTCGGTCTATCGGTCTGGAGTTTTGCGCCACCCACCGCTCAGCGTTCGGGAAAGTACGATACGCAACCTGAAACGAAGGTTTCCGGCGCCGGGTCGCGGTATTCTTGGCTAAAAGATCACGTGTAGGCTTTCGACTTCGCAGATCGACGCACCGAAAGGAGAATAAATGCCTTCCCAGCCTCGTCGAACGTACGACAATCAACGGAGCAAACATTCAGCAAGGCGGGAGGCACTGGCGTCGGACTGGTTCGGCGGGCAATCTTCCGTAACAACAGATCATGCCGTTCAGGACTTTTGGTTGCAAAATCTTTTGAAGGCAGATGCGTTCACACGATGGGTGGTGGATGAAATTTCGCCCTGGTTGGGGCAGCAAATACTAGAAGTGGGTTGTGGGATAGGTACATACACCGCAGTCTTGGCAGATGGTACACGCAAAATTGTCGCTATGGACATGGAGCGAGAATTTGTTGAAGAGGCAACTCGCCGGGTTGGCCACCTCCCGAATGTGGAGGTCATTTACGGAGATGCCACGCGAATGGACGTGCGCGCTCCGAATCAGGGAACATTTGATACGATCATTTTGCTAGATGTGCTTGAGCATATCGAAAACGATGTAGCTCTTCTTGAGCGGCTGCGAGCGAGGCTATCACCTGGAGGTCACCTCATACTAAAGGTACCAGCCATGCCTTCGCTTTACTCGCCGATGGACCAGGCCATTGGACACTGGCGTAGATACGACAAAAAAGGCTTGCGGAATGTCTTTCGTCGGGCGGGCTTAGATGTGGTCGAGGTAAATTCATTTAACGCGTTTGCTGTTCCAGGCTGGTGGTTGAACGGCCGAATACTCAAGCGGCGCGCCCCCCCAGGCGAACAAATTGCTTTTTTTAATCTACTTATTCCATTTCTACGTCCTCTCGATCGGATTGTTCGGCTGTGCTTTGGCGCGTCGCTTGTTGGGATTGGACGGCTGCCAACTTTGTGATGGTTCAGTCAGGTTGAAATCCTCAAACATATCGCAATTGGTATCGCTACCAGCCCATCGTTCATCACGTTGCAGCCGGAAGCGAAGCGCCTGCAGCTTATTCAAGGCTAGATCCTACGTTCAACGCCGGAAACGGTGGTTTCGTTGAGTCTTTATCTCAAAGTTTAAAGACGCACGCTTGGGGCCCCCCGTGACCATGACCGAGTGCCAAACCAAGAAACCGCCCTACATAGCCGAAGCTGCCGCGTTATCGGTTTTGGCAACAGCGGTTATATTCATACTTCATCCGAGCTTGGGAATCGGGGATGCGGATGGATATGCGTATTTGATGGGGGCTCGCTCTCTTCACGAAGGGAGGGGTTATGTAAGTTTGGCCGATGAGCCGCTAAATCATTGGCCGCCAGGGTACTCACTGTTAATAAGCTTATTTCAAGATAGTTTACTTGGTGCCACCATTTTAAACTATGGGTCCTTGTGTGCGACAATAGGATTGGTCTACTATCTTCTTAGGCAGTCAAATTGGAGCTGGCAGGCTTCCGGCGGCCTGACAATTGCGCTCGCATTTGGATTTTTCCGCTTGCTTGCAATTAGTGTACATGCGGATATTTTCACCTATGCGCTATTTCTCACGGCCTTACTCATGGCGACCTCTTCAAAACATCCGCGTGTGCTCCCTTCCATGATTTGGGCGCTTTTAATTCCCGTTAAACTGATTGCTGTCGTTTTCTTGCCGCCGGCCCTTGGATCTGATATCCTAAGCTCCCGACGGAGTTGGTGGGAACTGATGCGCGCGTACACTCCTGGGATTCTTACTTCGATCCTGGGGGTGGGCTGCATATTGATCTTCAATCGGTTGACCATCCAGGCCTGGGTGTCAACATCAATGGGGTCGTCATCATTCGGCACGGTTATTTCCGGGGCTAAGACATTTGTAGTATCGATACCTCGCGAATTCCTGTTTGGCTGGCATGGCACAATTGCAGCCCCCTTTCCAGGTGTCATGTTTCTTATCAGCATGGGCCTTGCAGCCGTCTGCATTTTGTCGTTACGTCCCGTGCCAGAGCGCAAGTGGTTCACCTACTACGGGCTGTTATGTCTAATCAGTTCGGCGCTCCTTCTGTGCGTCCGGGATTATGTTCCTTCCGTGCGACTGCTCGGTTACGGCTTAATTGTTCTCTTTCTCGGCGTGAGGCCGATGGGATGGGGAAATCCGGTATGGTTGCTTTACGGCGTCGTGTCCCTTTCCATCGGCGCGGTTAACGCTTTGACGGTTAACTCACTCGGCAGCATGGACCCCCGTTATGCGAGGTTAGCAGGCGAGGTTCGGGCCAGCTATAAAGAAGACGGAGTCGTCGCCACCAATTCCTTTCACCTATTAGATCTTCATGCGAACATTGCCAGCATTCCGGTAACTAACTACGTGGAAGCTGAAAAGTATAGCGAATTTCTTTGGGTCACTTTACCAAAATATGATCCGATTGCCACCGCAGTTATGGCCATCGCCCGCCCTGGTCAAGATTGGTGCGAACAAAAGCAGTTCTCCGGGGGCGCACTCTTCGCCCGATGCAAACGGTCCACCACTGCTGTAGAGTGAGGAGTTCAGCAGCGGTACCCCCGGCCTGGATTGCGATTAAGCACGAAACTTGCAAAATGTGGTACGTGTAATGTTGGCAGCCTCAATAATCATCTGCACCCACAATCCGCGCAAAGAGTATCTTGAGCGGACTCTGAAGTCTCTTCGAGAACAGGCTCTCCCGAGAGATCTTTGGGAATTGGTAGTGGTTGACAATTTGTCGTCTCGACCAGTTGCTAAGGAATTTGACCTCTCGTGGCATCCTCGCAGCCGGCACTTACTTGAGCAAGAGATTGGTCTCTCGTCGGCCCGGCAGCGGGGTATTAAGGAGACGTCTGGAGGCGTTCTGATATTTGTTGATGACGATAACGTTCTAGCGCCCGACTATCTCGTTGAGGCGCTAGGTATAGCAAGTGGATTTCCTTTTCTTGGCGTATGGGGAAGCGGATCAATAGTTCCAGAGTTCGAGGTGGAACCAAAAGATCATTTAAAGGGGATGCTTATATGGCTTGCGGTACGTGATGTAGAAAAACCTGTATGGAGCAATTCAATTTCATTTAATGCCCCGATTCCATTTGGTGCAGGATTGTGCGTGAGGCGTAATATAGGGGAGGCTTATCTGGAGTTTTATAAGACATCGTCAATTAAGATTGCGGGCCGCAAAGGGCAGTCCTTAGGCGGGCATGAAGACTTTGAGATTTGCTATTTGGCTTGCCGAGACGGCCTCGGCATGGGCATTTTTCCGGAATTGAAAATCGTGCACCTTATTTCAAAAAATAGAGTTACGGATGAGCATTTTGTGAAGCTTGTCGAGGGGGGCACGATGTCCAAGTTGCTGCTGGAGTATAAATGGACCGGTGCTGTTCCAAGGTCGCCATTCTGCGCACACGGGCTCGCCTCAATGATGTTGAACCTCCTCACGAAGCGAGGCTTTTGGCGGAAACTATATTTTGCCGAGTTACGGGCGGTGATCGGAGCAAGGCGAAGATTGGCCCTCGAGGATGTCGGGCTGGTGCAATGAACCAGTTCTGAGGAAGAAATGAACAGACTTTTGTGACAAGGGGTAACAAGTGTACGCACCAATTAAACGCCTAGCGAGAGTTGCGCGGAGGTTTGTCGCGTCTGGGCAGTTATCCTCGTCTCCAGTTCCGATCATCAAGCGAGCGTTTAACGGAAGGGAGGCGTTTTTTATTCAGGTTGGCTCTAACGATGGCCTGTCAGGCGACCCACTGCATGATCTGATCCTTGTTAACCCGCTTTGGCGTGGCATTTTCATTGAACCCGTGGGGTACGCATTCAAACGGCTCACGCAGAATTACGGGGGCAGCGAACGGTTTATTTTCGAACAGATTGCGGTTGCCGATGAAGCGGGCGAGCGAGAATTCTACTATGTTTCCGAACAAGGCGTGCAGGTGGCTGAGGTTCCGTTGAGTGATAAACTTGGCTCCTTTGACAGGTCGCACATCATTAATCATTCTCCGCTTCTGGAAAAATATATTATATCGCATAAGGTGCCCTGTGAGCCGCTCGAATCAATTATTAAGAGGCACAGTGTGACGAATATTGATATTATACATATAGATGTTGAGGGATATGACTACAGAGTGCTTTGTCAAATTGATTTTAATATTCATAGTCCTCGGCTTATATTGTTTGAGCACGCGCATCTCAACAAAGACGACTATAGCAGGAGCAGCGCGTTGCTTAAATCTCACGGCTACAGGATTATTAATTGCGGCTTGGATACGTTGGCGATAAGCTCCCATCGTTAGTTTGGTAAGTCATGATTGGTGCTTCTAGGACATGGTTGCTACCCAAATAGCACGGTCAGGGCCACTTCGGTATGGTGCCGAGCGATCTGCAGACCCGCCTCGGACAGCGGAATGAGAGATTGGTGGACGGAGCTCTAAGTGATTCGTCTCGGTGCAAATAATGTCAGGCGGAAAGTCTACGTCACGGCGTTTCGAGAGAATCGGACCTTGGCGGCCGGGAGGGACCTCGTAAGCCGCTATCAATCCGAGCGATTTGAGATTGCGAACTCTGAGGGCGAGGCTGATATTATTTTGTACCTTGAGTACGGCTATATCGGCTTAACGGACCTGCCGGGGGTGGTGGAGCGTATAGGAAAATACCCGGGAGCGATGCATTTTTTGTTTTCGGAAGCCGATTGGCCGTTTCCAATTTTGCCGGGAGCCTACCCGTCTTTGTATAAGTCGTTCCCTTGGGCTATTAGCTGGTGCTTCCTGCCGCGACCGTCCGCCGGAGGCAATAAGAACGATGCGAAAAAGCCGCAGTTTTTGTTTTCATTTCTCGGGCGCGTCATGACGCATCCGGTAAGGGGGCAACTACTGGGACTAAATGATGAAAAATCTCCGTGTTTGGATGTTGGATATGCCCCCTCGCGGTTTGGCAATTTTGATTATAAAGGCACTTATTTTGATTTGATCGCTAGCTCAAAGTTCATTCTTTGTCCTCGAGGGTTCGGAGCTTCAAGCATTCGTGTGTTCGAGGCGATGTCTATGGGAAGAGTGCCGGTTGTTATCAGCGACGAATGGCAGAGGCCCCCCCGAGTCGCGTGGGAGCAATGTTGCGTTGTCGTTTCCGAATCAGATATTTCGCGGATTCCTAATATACTGCGAGAGCTTGAGGGAGAAGCGCAGGCTATGGGAAGAATCGCCCGGGAGGAATTCGAGAAGTTTTTTGCGCCGTGTGTATTCTTTGATCGCTTGCTAACGACGTTAATGGTTAGTTATGGGGGTAGTGAATTCGACCAGGCTTCCGTGTTATATCGAGCGTGGAAGGCGTTAGGATGGCGTGAGTGTTGGACGCTTGCTAGTCAAGCTAAAGCGGCCATTCTGGGGTCGATGCAAAAGTCGCCGGTTTGATTCGGGCCAGAGCGACGCGCGGTATTCGAGCGATTTCGCGCAGGCGCGGTTGGCGAGGTGGCTCGGGGGCAGCGGCATTGATGCTGTGGACGGCTCCTCCACCGGCACATGAGTGCCATGAATGCGGGTGCTGTTAGAGCGCCTATGATTGGGAGGAGCCAGATCATGCAATCGGTTACGACTATCGGTCTCGATATCGCGAAGTCGGTCTTTCAAGTTCATGGCGTCGGCGCGGATGGTAATGTGGTTGTCCGCCGTCAATTGAAACGCCGCTATATGCTGCGTTCTTCCAGAAGCTGCCTCCGTGCCTCGTTGGCATCGAGGCCTGTGGCTCGTCACATTATTGGTCGCGCGAACTTCACGCGCTCGGCCACACTGTGCCCTGATGCCGCCGGCCTACGTGAAGCTCTAAGTCAAGCGACAGAAGAACGGCGCCACTGGCGCGGAAGCGATTTGCGAGGCAGTGACCCGACCAAATATGCGGTTCGTGGCAATCAAGACGCCCGAGCAGCAGAGCGGTTTGACGCTTCATCGCACGCGGCATCTCTTCATTCGCCAGCAGACGGCTGTCCATCAACTCAATCCGCGCCTATCTTGCCGAGTTCGGGGTCATCGCGCCGGTTGGACGCAGCGGTGTCGAGACATTACTGGAAGTCGTCGCCGATGCAAATGACACTCGGCTCCCCGAAATCGCGCGCGCGTGCGTTGCCGCTCTCGGCATTCAGTTGCTATCGCTCAAAGGACAAAATACTGGCGTTCGATCGCCGCATCATGGCCTGGCACCGATCAAATGAGACAAGCATGCGGCTTGAGGCAATCCCGGGCGTCGGCCCGGCGCTCGCGACTGCACTGGTCGCAAGCGTCGCGGATCCCAAGGCGTTTCGATCGGGGCGGGACTTCTCGGCCTGGATCAGGCTCGTGCCGAAGCAGAACTCGAGCGGTGGCAAAGACAAGCTTGGCAGTATCAGCAAACAGGGCGATCGTTATCTGCGCAGCTTGTTCACGGCCGGCGCACTCGCCGTGACCGCTACGCGAAAATCTATGGCACACCCTGGCTACGGCGTTGTTGGCGCGGCGGCCCACCAAGGTCGTTACCATCGCGCCGGCCAACAAGATGGCCCGAATGGCATGGGCAATGGTGACCAGGGGCGAACGTTACAAGGAACCCGCCGCACTCGCGGCGTGAAAGAGATCGCGTCGGGGTATCCGGCGTGATGTGCCGGTCGGAAAGGCGAACAGCATGTAATGCAGAGCCGGTCGATCCGGCGATCAGGACAACTCACTTGGGCCACAGCATTGTCGAATGCGTGGAATTGACCGGGACCTGATCCGCGGAGGGCATTATGGCCAGCGATCACGTGAACCGTGCTAACAGGCCGAACACATGGCTGCCTCGACCACTGCTGCTTACATAAAGAAAGCTCTTGCCAACCCGGAATAAGGTGAAGGGAATCAAATGTTTTCTTTTGGGAAAAGAGCCATCAGAAATTCGCTATCGACCATCCTGCCGAATGATCTGTCTGCTGAGGTCATGTATGAGGCGGTAGCTTCGGCGAAGCATTTCAGATCATGGATGTTTGAGCGATCAAAATTTCGCGGCGCGAGAAATGTTAAACTAAATATTGGATGCGGGGCTAACGTTGCGGGGGGGTGGATTAATATCGATCTTGAGGGCCCCCCTGGAGTATTTCGTTGGGACTGTAGGCGCGGGATGCCGTTTGACGATGGGTCTGTTGACGCAATCTTTGCGGAACACGTATTTGAGCACTTTGGGGCTGCGACGGGGTCCAAATTCTTGATGGAATGTCATCGGTGTCTGCGAATTGGGGGTGGGGTGCGCATAGTGGTTCCAGACGCTGGCAAATATCTGAGACTCTATCCGGGCGAATGGAATGATCTGATCCCAATGCGGCCGCTGATCGAAGAGAACGGTAAGTTTCGCGACTCATGGTTAGAATGCGTCTATAGGACAAAGATGGAATTCATAAATGAAGTGTTCCGTCAAGGGACACAACATAAATATGCCTACGACGCAGACACGTTAATGATGAAGATGCGTGACACCGGATTTGCGCAAGTAATCCATCAATCGTATGGCGTGACCGCTACAAGCGAGAAGGCTCTAGACAGTCAATCGCGAAGCACCGAAAGTCTCTACGTCGAAGGCATTAAGTAGTACCTTATAGCCGGCCTTGCGGCCAAGGTGTCTTACGGTATATACAAGATTGTCGCATGGGATAGCGTCGGCTCGCGAGTCAGAAACTTGAAGGGTAGGCGACGCCGTTGCCAAGAAAGGCAAAACACACTGATGCCGGAGGCGGTGTCGCAGAATTCAGGCAAGAAAGCGGCAGATCCAGCACGCGTCTGTGATGAAAGTCGGGTGTGAAGGGACGAAGGCAAGATGTTGAGAAGTTGGTTAAAGCGGGCAAGTTTTTGGTTGTTCGAAGTGGGACAGTTGGTCAATATTTTCGTAGTTCCAGTGCACTACTATGTGCCGTTAAGCTCGACGCGGCAGCTTAGAAAGAGCCGGGATAGGTGGAATAGGCCCGTTGACTTGACTCCGATACCGTTAAACATGGAGACTCAGCGGCGCGTCATCGAAGAGTGGATCGCTCCGTACGAGCGAGAATATCGTGGAAATAAAACCTATATCGACGGCGTAAACAAGCATGCTGGTCCAGGCTTTGGGTATATTGAAGCTCAGGCCCTTCACGCGTTCATCCGGAAGACCCGTCCGCGCCGCATTATTGAGGTGGGCTCCGGCGTGTCGACCTGGTGTATGCTTGCTGCGTTGCAGGCAAACGAGGAGGAGGGCGGTGGGGAGTTTCAGCTTGCTTGCATCGATCCTAATCCGTCTAAATTTTTGAGTTTGCTTCCTGTTCGTTTGAACAAGGCGATCGTGGAGGATGTGGATCTGTCTTTTTTTGATCGGCTCGAGGCGAACGACCTCCTATCAATAGACTCGTCGCATGCGGTGCGATGCTGCGGGGATGTCGCACGAATTTATCTTGAGGTGCTTCCGAGGCTCAAGCCGGGAGTATTCGTCCACATTCACGATGTCACATTTCCGTACATGTTTCCGCGCGATGTCGAGCAGGTATACATGCAGGCAATGGAGACGGCTTTGCTATTCGCCATGCTTGCCAACAGTACTCATTTTGAAGTGATTATCTGTCTCAGTTTGCTGCACTACAATGACCCGGCGCTGTTGAAGAAAGTCTTTCCAGAGTATGAAGCCCAGCCGAACGTGGGAGGCCTACCGGCTCGTGACGTCAAATTATTCGGCGATAAGCGACATTTCCCGTCGTCGACGTATTTGGTGACCAAATAGGGCAGCCGAAGGATCGCCGGGATGACCAGGCATATAGGAGCTTCGAATGAGTTGGTTCTTATGGGCGCGGGAGCTAAAGAAGTCGGGGAGAGTTCAGAGCAAATGTCGGTAAAGCTTAATACGGATAGAACGGAAATCTCGGGATTCGTCCATTTGGATATGGCTCGGGGTCTTGCGGCGCTGGCTGTTCTGTTGGGGCATCTGAGGAGCTTTGTATTTCTTTCGTATGGGGAACTGGGTAGCCGCGGTCCGATTGACACGATGGTCTGGTTGGTGACGGGGTTTGGCCATCAAGCAGTCACGATTTTCTTTGTTTTGAGTGGCTTCTTTATTACCAGATCGATTTTGACTGACGACCGCGGCGGTGAATTTTCGTGGCCAATGTACTTGATCAAGAGAGTTACGCGGCTATGGATTGTGCTGATTCCCTGTCTCTTTCTTACGCTACTTTGTGACAAGATTGGAATGACCGTTGCAGGTAATTTATTTTATGAGGGCGAATACTTTTCAATATATAATTCTGGACCCAGTGCGACGACCGGCGGTACGAATCTGGAAATTAGTACACTTTTTGAAAATGTCGTGTTTCTTCAGACGATTATATCGCCAATATTCGGAACGAATGGACCCCTTTGGAGTCTCGCCAACGAATTTTGGTATTATATAATGTTTCCACTTTTATATATCGCGATAACTCGCCGGCAGAGGTGGTTGGTGGTGGTGGCGAATCTAACGATGTTCCTGTTAGTGTGCATTTTTGTGGGAAAATACATAACCATTTCGTTTTTGATGTGGATGGTTGGCGCATTTTCATACATAATTTACGCGCGGGGTTGGTTGCGCAACTTCTTGCGCACTTACGCAACATTATGGGTAACGCTCTTGGTATTTTTCGCCTCGTTGGCGGTTAGCAAGGGTAATTACGGTTCGGAGGCAACAAAAGACTTTCTTATCGGGTTTGCTGCATCGGCTTTGGTGTTGGTGTTGGCGGGATGTGAGGTGCGCAGTAAGCTCTATATTAGAGTAGCTCGCCTTCTTGCTGATGGGTCTTACACTATGTATCTGGTCCATTTTCCTTTCATGGCGATGGTGGTCAACATTGTTCTTATGAACAAAAAATTTGATGCATCGTTTAGTGGATATGTGGTATATGTTGGCTTCTTTCTGATAACTGCGGCGTATTGTTATGCTATTTATTGGCTTTTCGAGAGGCATACTGCGACGGTGAGACGGTATTGTCTCGGAAAATATAGGCTGGCAATTGGGGGTGCGCTTAAGGCTTAGGGTCTAGAGACGTCGGGCTGGATGTAGTGCTTTTGCTCTGAGGCGAGGAGCCAATAGGTCATTACCATTTGCGTCGCGGATAAGCGCAATCATTGGCTTTTCGTGTATTGATCTCCACGGGCCTTCCCCCGCCCCAGGTTCGCCAGAAACATCGTGCTGACGCGCGGCGAACTAGAGTTTTGAAAGTTCGAACATTACAGGAGAAAAGGCTTGGTCAAAATTCCATGCGGTTTCTATCTTGGCGCGGCCTCGTCCTGCCATACGGCGCCGCTCTTCTGTGTGATCGAGAAACCAGCCAAGTGCCGTAGCTATCGAGTTCGAATCCGCGGGATCGCAGGCCCGTGCAAAGCCTTGGGTTACGAAGATCTCGTGCCAGTCTGGAAGTTCGGAGACCAGTACCGCAAGGCCGGCCGCCATATAGTCGAAGACTTTGTTGGATGCGCCGGTCATGTAGCGCAAATTTATGTCTTCCGAAGTCAATGGCATCAATGCCAAGCCCACATGGGCGTGCGCTGCTGATGACAATAGGTGATCCCGCGAGATCTGCCCAACATAGTCGACCAGCGAATTACTGTTGTCCGTGCGGCCAAGGTCCACAAGTCGGCGGACGTAACCCCGTGCGCCTGGTGCCTCGTAGCCCGCTATTTTTAGTCGGATGCGACCGCCAAAGCGGTGCAGCGCTTCGACGACAGTGGTGGGCAGGCGTTCAGGAGTAACACTACCGTGGTAGTATACGATCAGGGGTGGCTCCGGGACGATTGGAAGCGGAGGCAATTCCGCTAGGCGCACAAGATTCCAGACAATGTGGAGACGATTGGATGAAAACCCTAATTCGGTCTCCGCGATGCGCGCACGTTGCTCATTGGGGAACACAATGAGGTGTGCCGCCCTAGCGGCTGCGCCACGCAGTTGGGCAAGCCACGTTCGCGACGTACCTGGCTCTGGACTGTCGTGCTCGTGATAGACTAACTTGGTATTGGCAAGCCGCGCAGCGAGAAGGCCCGGTGCCGCACCAAGTGGATCCGAAGCGTAAACGAACCGGGGACGGAGCCGCAATGCGAGGTAGGCCGCACAGAGAATGTACTGGGCGTAGTCGGTCTTCCGCATAACATGCGATGGCCGCGACGATATCGAGCGTACTGTGATGCGCGGATGTGGAATAAGTGAAAGCGTCATTCCTTCGATCGGTGCGGACAGGAAGGTAACGTCCCAACCGGCTTCGGCCAAGAGCGTCGTCGCGTGAATAAGAGGGGGATATGCCGCGGGGGCTGTCGCCTGTATAAATAGCGCCCGTCGGGCCCGACGGGCACCTGCGATCGCGAGCGACGGGCTACGCAATGAACAAAAATTCATTAATCCGACCGCCCGTTTAAGGTTGACAGCGAAGCTAGGACATAGTGGACGAAAGTGCAAATTGTGCATTGATGCTCATAGGCTAGTGAAAAACGCGAGCGAACCGAACATTTGCGGCCCGAGCCGTTACCGACTAAAAACTCAACATAAGATGTTTTTGTTCCTAGTCTGTGATGTTATCGTTTCATAGTTGTCTCGCTGGAGGATTAAAAGATGTACGGCACTTCGGGCTCGGCCGAAGCCAATTGGGATACACCGAGGATCTCGGTTGTTATTCCCACACTGAATCGCGACGAGCCTCTGTGTGTCACCCTCCGCTATTTCCTTGAAGTTGAAACTTATCCGGATTTCGAGCTCATAGTCATCGATCAGAGCGATAGTCACGATGCTACAACGCTCGAATTTCTCGCGAAAAACGCGAGCAGAATGAACTACATCGCGGCTACCTACAAGGGTCTACCAAAGGCCCGCAATCATGGCGTGCACCTCGCGACTGGTGAGATCGTTGTGTTCGTCGATGACGACGTCGTGCCCGCCCCGGGATTTCTATTCGCTCATGCAATTTGCTATGCTATTCAGCGCGTGATCGGGGTGGCCGGGCCAACTCCACTGCCAGGGCAGTCCCTGCTAAGCCGAGAGGCTATCGGAGAATCGGGATATGTGTCCTTGGTACAACAACGTGAGATGCGCTTTGATGTAGATTTCCCGTTTTCAGCGCAATGGGCCCAGGGGTGCAATATGTCTTTTAGGAGGGAAAAGATAATCGCACTTGGTGGATTTGACGAAGTATTTCAGAAAGTGGCGGTTGGAGAGGACGCCGAATTCTCGCATCGAGCTAGAAAGATTGGCACAATTCGCTATACGCCCGATGCTCGACTCGTGCATATGCATGTGCCGACCGGCGGATGTCGTGATGCGGCCAACCAACGCGAATACATGCGAAATGTTGCATTTTGTAAAAACTATTTTTGGTTTCGCGTTGAAGCTACATTTGCTCAAAGAATGCGAGCGATGTGGCGAACATTTCGCAGCAGCGTACTAAACCGCAGAGGAGACTTTTTTCAAGCCGCAATTGGCTTTGTTGAAGGATTTTTGATGAGTTCAGCGCATATTCGTCGGCTACGTCGACAAAAATAACTACGCTAAAATCACAACCTCCCCGCTCGGATGGAAGGCGCTACGCTCTGAAAAGTCACGGTATCTACAATTTTATTCGACATCAAAACAGCCTCAGCCCACAGAAAATTTCAATGTCCGATGATATGAAAACTTGAACATGCAGTAAAGTCGTCTAGCAATTATAGAGATTCGGTGTGGAAGGTCACGTGCTAACTATAGCATCACAAACGTTTTTTGGGGCGCGCGGAGGGATCGCACGAGTGTGCGATCTGACTGCGCGCGTTGTTATCGAGGCTGGATATCCTTCGTCGCTTCTTTCAGTCCAGAACGAGGGTGGAAGGTACGAAAACTTCGAATCTTGGCAGGGATGCGCCGGATCAAGGGCAAAATTTGTGGTTGCCTGCGGCCGGGCCGCTTTTCGAGGCGACCGCATTCTATATGATCAGCTCGGTACCGCAAGGGCGCATGTTTGGCCTGCTAAATTGACCCGACCGAGCGGAGTTTGGATACATGGCATCGAAGTGTGGGATCAATTGCGGCCCGACCGTCTACGGGTGGCGCATCGCGTAGGCTACATGGTAGCTAACACCAATTTCACGCGTTATCGCGCGATAGGATATAATAAGGTTTTCGAATCATCGCGCGTCTGTTGGCTGGCGACGTCGGAAGATGAGCCCCCGGCAAAGTCAGTGCGTGTCGACGGTCCACCGGTCGTTTTGATTCTTGGTCGGCTAGATGATACTGCCTACAAGGGTCACAAGGAGCTAATTGAAGCATGGCCATCCGTTGTCAAGGCAGTTCCCGGAGCGCGGCTTGTCATCGTCGGGACGGGCCCATCACTTGATCGACATCGTTCTCTGGCGACTACCAGTGAAGCGGCAGAGTATATTAAGATAGTTGGCTTCGTATCGGAGCAGTCGCTACCGGAGCTGTGGAGTGAGACGGCTGTGTTCGCGATGCCAAGCCGTGGAGAGGGTTTTGGGCTTGCCTATGTCGAAGCAATGAGGTGGGGTATTCCCGTGATAGCGTCGGTGCATGATGCAGGGCAAGAGATTAACATTCATAACATGACGGGCTTAAATGTAGACCTTGATCGCAAAAACGAACTAACAGATTCGCTTGTCGAATTGCTGCGTAATCGTGATCTCGCGCGACGCATGGGAGAAGCTGGACGGGGGCGGTGGAAAGAACACTTTTGCTATAGCGCATTTCGCGCTAGGTTTCTGCGAGAACTTGAGCGTTTTGTCAGATTGTAAGGCCCCGGAGTCTAAGGCAAGACTGTTCGGTCGAATAAAACTTATGGCCTCATTTCTCATCGGAGAGGCGGCGTGAGAATTCTAAATGTGATCGGATCTGTCGATCCGCGAAACGGTGGCACCACTGACCACGTTTTTTCGAGTTCGGAGGTCTGGTCTCGGCACGGGCATGAATGTCATGTCCTGTGCCTTGACCCCCCTGATAGCGCATGTGTGGTGCGCTCACCGCTAGTTACTTTTGCTCTTGGTGAAAAGGGCCGCTACCTCGAATCTGCGCGACGGCTTTTTCCGTTCTTACGGTACGGTTACACGCCTAGGCTAGGAAACTGGCTTAGAAGAAATGCGAAAAATTATGATGCGATTATATTGAACGGGCTATGGAACTACACCTCTTTTGGCAGCTGGATTGCGCTAAGAATGTCAGACGTGCCGTATTATCTCTGTCCGCACGGAATGCTCGATCCGTGGTTAAAGGAAGCGCATCCAGTAAAACATTCCCTCAGAACAATATTTTGGAACCTCTTCGAGAAGAGAGTATTCCGGGATGCGCGCGACATTCTTTTTGCTTCCGAAGAAGAAAAGCAATTGGCAAATCGATCGTTTTTACAAGGTAGTTCTCGTGGACATGTGCTGGGTTACGGAACGCGGGATGTACCCGATGAGGCGGAAATCCAGAAAGCAACCTTTCAGACAAAGTACGATCGCATGCGCGGGCGCAAGCTTATCCTTTTTTTGAGCCGTATCCATCCCAAAAAGGGCCTTGATTTATTAATCAGAGCATTTGCTCGCCATGCCGGCGAATTTGCGGAGTTTGATTTGGTGATCGCGGGCCCAGACGACGTCGGAACAAAGTCCCGGCTGGTAAAGATCTCTGCGGAGTTGGGTGTTGATACGAGGATCCACTGGACCGGAATGCTCACGGGCGACGCAAAGTGGGGTGCGTTTCGCTCCGCAACGTTTTTTGTCTTGCCATCTCATCAAGAGAATTTCGGAATTGCCGTAGTCGAAGCCTTGGCTTGTTCCGTTCCTGTTCTCGTCACAAAGAAGGTCAACATTTGGCAAGAAGTCGAATCAAGCGGGGCCGGACATGCCGTCTCAGACACCGTCGAAGGAATTGCTGACGGATTGCACCATATGTGCAGTCTTTCCCGACCTCAGCGCGATTTAATGGCGGCAAATGCGAGGTTTTGCTTCTCGGGGCGTTTTGATCTTGAAAAAAATGCGATGGAGCTTATCGACTTGATGGCGAGTCTTAATAGGCATTCGGGGGAATCGGTATACCGGCATAGGATGGGCTAAACATTAATCACCGATCAGCCGCCGGCTGGAGCAGGTGACATAAGCATGCCCATCGTGGCGCGCAAGGACATATCTCATGGAGGGGCTTCCAGGTCGAGATCGTGACGGAAACGTATTTCCTTAAAGCCTGCGACGCACAGGGGCACAGCTCAAACAAGGTGCGACCGAATCGAGTCGTGACGTCGCAAACGTCCAGGAATTGCTCCGATTATGTTGTGTAACGTAACGTAACGTAGATTAGGTTTGCCAAGTTCGGGAGGTGTGCTTGCTTTTTAACTCTAAGATATTCTTATTTGCATTCCTCCCGGTTACGCTCGCGTTATTCTTTATAATTGGCAGGACGTCTATTTTATTTGCACGCTTGTGGCTCATATTTGCATCGTTATTTTTTTACGCGTGGTGGAATCCTCCCTATGTCCTATTGCTTCTTGCTTCGGCGACGTTCAACTATTGGGTCGGACAGACCCTTCAAAATGATGGGCTCAAGAAAAATGGATCAAGAAAACTGCTTCTTTGCTTTGGGCTGACATTTAACGTTATTCTTCTTGGTTATTTTAAATACTTTTCGTTTATAATAGGTATCGTCACTGGTTTATCAGGGCACAAAGCTGCTGACCTAGATATAGTGTTGCCCCTCGCTATTTCATTCTATACATTTCAAAAAGTGGCCTATTTAGTCGATAGCTATCTCGGAAAAATCAACGAAAAATCTTATTTAAATTATATTTTGTTCGTGTCATTTTTTCCGCAACTAATTGCAGGTCCAATCGTACATTGGAGCGAGGTGTTTCCTCAATTTAGAGATTCTCGTACGTATCGTGTAAATGGCGAGAACGTGGCGGACGGTATGACAATTTTTATTATTGGTTTGACAAAGAAGGTCGTACTTGCGGACGAATTTGCACGGTATGCGAATGCGGGATTTAATAGCGCCGCAGACGGTTCCGTCCTAACCCTCGTTCCGGCGTGGCTAGCCGCGCTTGCTTATACATTGCAATTATATTTTGACTTTTCCGGATACTCGGACATGGCCATTGGGCTGTCCAGAATGTTCAACGTGATATTGCCGATAAACTTCAATTCGCCGTACAAAGCAACAAATATAATTGAATTTTGGAGGCGGTGGCACATGACGCTGTCACGTTTTTTGCGCGATTATGTGTATATCCCGCTTGGTGGGAATAGGGCAGGTCTCGCCCGGCGGTATGCAAACCTCCTCCTGACGATGGTTATCGGGGGACTCTGGCATGGCGCGGCCTGGACGTTTGTCTTGTGGGGGGCGCTCCACGGCTTTTACCTTCTTGCCAACTATGGATGGCGCTCCATCAGCGGTGGTATCAAAGGCGGTCGTGTTGGCGTGGCATGCTCGCATGCCCTTACGTTGTCTGCCGTGATCATCGCGTGGGTGTTGTTTCGTTCCAACGATGCCGCCGCCGCCTTGCGTATCTATGAAGGCATGATAGGCTACAATGGCGCAGTGCTTCCCGAGCAAATTCTTGTCTTTGCGCCGTGGCTTCGAATTGGATTCAACGGAGCGAGTTCAGTCTCGGGGCTGGTTGATTCGACGGTCATGGGAACCGTTGTATCATTCGCGATGTTAGGAGTGGGGTTAAGTATAACATTAGTTGCCCCTGCGCTTCACCAAATATCCAAGCCCGTTCGTCTCGCCCTTGTCGTCATCAGCTTTGCGTTTGCGGTTCAGAAAGTGATCTTTTCAGCGGATATTTCGCCGTTCCTTTATTTCCAGTTTTGAGGTGACCATGAGACAATTCCGATCTTTGCTTTTCGCTTGCGTCGCGTCGGTGGTGCTTTACATCTGTATCTTTGGGTTCGTTCTCGCTCGTCCGCTGGTGGTTGACGAGGTCGGCGACTTGATGAATTACAAGGTGTCGTACGCGCGTGAGGCCCAAGGAGCGAAGATCTTCATCATTGCCGGAAGCACGGCACGGTTCAGTCATAGGTGCGCGACGCTTGAGGAGCTGCTTGGTCGCTTTTGCATAAATGCCGGGATTGCTTACGGAATCGGACTGGACTGGGTGTTCGAAAAATTTAAGCCATATATGAAACCCGGCGATGTCGTATATATGCCTTTAGAATATGCCCAATATAGCATTAGCCGCGTTCAGATGCTGACGGGCGTGGATGCCGCATATCGGTTTCGCTACGATAAGATCGGTCTGCTGGCGCGGGGACCAGAGGGGGTTATTAGAGCTATGTTTTCATTTGACCTACCTGTGCTGATTAATTCAGTAGCGGAAATGGCGTTGCAGCTTGGAGGCGTTCATCGTCGCGTCGGTATCGAGACCTTGGACAAACAAGGGGACGAGGTGGGGCATGGCGACGACGAGGCCGGACCATATGAGTCCTTTGTTTCGGCTCTTCCTTTTGCCCCCCCGGATTCGCGCAGGCTGTTGGATAATCCGCAGGGACAACAGAAAGTGATTGGTGCGTTTCTCGATTGGTGCCGGGAACGGGGCGTTGTTGTCGTCGGTGGGCTTCCTACCATGTTTAATGACAGGCGCATTGATGACGCGATTATTCAGACTCTTGAGGAGTTCTATTTTAGACACGGTGCAAGCTTCGTGGAGCTTCCTAACCGCAGCCAATATCCGCGCCGCAGTTTTTTTGACACGTCCCTTCATTTACGAGAAGGCGCGCAGATCGCGCATTCAGAAATGGTGGCCAATGCACTGAGGCCATTTTTACGCCGGCGTTAGCATAAAACGTTCTCCGCAAGGAACACGGAATTGCAAGAGACGAGATGTGTTTCCTCTCCACGGCGCCGGCGCCAGCGCCATGCAATCAGGTCGACCACTCGCGCGACGCCGGAACTGCAATAAAGCCCTGTTCATGGTGCTCCCGCACGCACTGCCGTCAATAGACCATTCTTCCAGGATTTCGAGGAGATAATGTTGTTCTGATTTGATGCGCTGAGGTCAGGACGACCACGTTGCCCACTCGGAAACCCGGCACCAAGCTGCCTCGATTGGATCGCGAAAGTCGACAAAGCGGGATAGTATCGACCAAAAAAGTACTTCGCTTCGTCGCGACGAGTTGCGGAGAGGTCGGAAACATTAGAGAGGTGGAAGTCGGACCGGCCCTTTTTTCCGGGGCCGCGAGCGGCGTCGCTTCAGCCTGGGGTAGCAGAACGACCTCTCCCCCTCCGCCATTCCGATTTTCTGCGAGCAATTGACCGACGTCGAAAGGGAAATGAACAAATGAACTCGCGCATCCCATAGCCGAACGCGAATCGAAGAACAAATACAGACAACAATCCCACGTAGAACGAAGCCATAGCAGTTCCGCGACCCGGTACCAGTCGTCCCTGTGGACCCTGAGTGTGAGTCCGAGAAAGGATTTTCCGTGGACATCAGATTTGACCGCCAAAATGCGTCTGACGACCACGCACCTCTGGAGCGGCACGCCGTCCAGATCGCGGCGATTGCCTGCTCCAGCCCAGTCGACGCCATCAGCGATGCCCGCCTTGGTCGGCGGCGGCCGACCCCAGAGTCGGTTCTTCCACTGTTTCGACCACGTTATCGCTGAATAACAACCTTGGACAGCCCCTATAGTCATCGCAGGCGTTCACTCCCACCACCCATGGAAGCGATCTTCTGCGCACCGACGACGACACCGCCTCTTCATTCCTAACGCCGACAATCACTCGCCAATGCGCTTCCATATTGGTTGCCAAAACGCCCCAAAGGTCACACCAGGGAATTTAGCGCGGTCTCCGCTCATGCCTCAACGACCGGCTTGCACATGCTCGGCCATTGTCTATAATAACCTGGGTGAAAGAGCGGGGACGACAGCAGCACCACCTTATACAATGCGCCCTGGTGAAATAGGTCATCCTCCCTTCTCACCTAAATATTCAATGAAAAGGCGTCCCGAAATGTTCGTGCGCGTTTAACGCTTCCACCAAAGAGGAAGAAATGCAACGAGTCAAGCTGATGCGCTTGTCACTAATGGCTTCGCTTTTTTTAACAGCAATGCTTTTCGGATTAATTGCGCTAAAATGCAAAGACTATTTGCGCAGTCGTTTGGAGCAAACTTCGGTTGGTCCATTTATAATTGGATTCTATCACGCCATATTTCCTTACCCGGCAGATGTTAATAAAATAACGTATTCAATTTTTGAAAACCCTCCTTCATGGGATATCGAAAATTCAAAAACGCGCGAAGAACTGCCAGAATTCAGCGTTATTAAAGGTCTGAACCCGGGCGACCTAGGCTCTAGCCACTCCATGCCGTCAGCGCGATTTAACAGCTGGCAGAGAAGCGGGGCAGATTCATATTCAAGTAAATACTCAGAACTTGATCAAATCAACAGGCTTAATGTCAAATCTCTAGTCCCCGCTTGGACTTACCACTCCAACGAAGGAGAATGGCATGGCAACGTGGAAACAAATCCCGTTATCGCTGCTGGTGCCTTGTTTGTGGCAACGGCTGCAGACTTTTTGGTATCCGTTAACGCTGAGACTGGAGCGGAAAATTGGCGTACATCTATGCGTACGCCGGCGCGACGGGGCCTATTGTGGTGGGCAGGAAACGCGAGTCATCCGCCAAGGCTATTCGTACCAACGACCGATGGAGTCTACGCCGTCAATCCAGTTGATGGAACTCTTATAAAAGACTTCGGGAGCGGCGGACACGTGGGAAGCGCCGCCTCGTTGGTCGCACCAGCGGTCGATGGCCATCGGTTGATCATAGCCACAGTTGCGCCTTCTGTAGAAGCATTCGATGTCGAAACCGGAGTACTACTTTGGAAGACGTCATTACTTGATCCTACATCCCAGGCAAAAGGCCCGCGAGAGTTTCATCTGACTGGAGGCTCGCCGTGGGCAGGATTCTCCTTGGACAGTGCCCGCTCAAGAATTTACGTGAGCACAGGGAATCCCTCTCCAAGTCTTTATGGAGCCTACCGACCGGGGCGAAACAATTATTCGAGCAGCGTCGTGTCAATAGACACGATGTCAGGACAAATAAAATGGTCTTTTCAAGAGGTCCCGCATGATTTGTGGGACTTTGACGTACCCGCACCGCCGGTTTTGGTTAGGGTGCAAAGGGAAGGTTTGCCACTCGATGCGCTAGCTGTCGTCACTAAGATTGGCAACACCATTTTACTTGACCGGGACAGTGGGACTCCTGTTTTCGATTTTCGACTGCGGCGCGCTCCTGTTTCAACAACTCCAGGAGAGCATACTTGGCCCTACCAGCCGGCGGTGCAAATTCCTGAGCCGTTTTTTGAGCCGTCCTTTTCGCCAGCGGATATTACGGATATTGGGGAGGATGAGAGGGCGCACGTCATGGCGAGGCTTAGAAATGCTCAATTTGGCTTTTTCGTTCCACCGGTCATTAATGGTAAGGTTGTCACATTTGGTGTTCATGGTGGCGCCGAATGGCCAGGTGCTGCGGTCGATCAGGACACAGGTCTGCTTTACGTCCCCTCAAATCGATATCCGTGGATAATCCGTTTAATGTTCTCTGAAAGAGCACCGAATCCTATTCGCTCAACCGATAGAATTGGAGATGTGTTGTACCAAGATAAATGCGCCGTCTGCCATGGGGTTCGAAGAGAAGGTTACTACGATCGCGAGGTCATGATTGCAGGAGACGCAAGGCCTGTCGGGGATACCGCGTATCCATCATTGATAGGGATTACTGCTAGCAGAACGATCAAAGGAGTGGCATGGTTCTCCGAAGCCCACAAATTTCTTGTCTTGCCGAGAGAAGTAACCGTTGACGAAGTAGAGATTGTGAATCGATATCTCAGCGCGGCTGACCATTTTAGCGATGAAGGGAGAACTCTGGAGGTTTCGTATCATTGGGGATTGTTACTGGACGGGAAGGAGCGGCCGGGCTCGAAGCCACCATGGGGGATGATCACAGCAATAAATCTTAACACCGGAAAGCAGGTTTGGAGGGTTCCGTTTGGGGAATACTCGGAGTTAACGGAGAAGGGAATTCCAATCACAGGACAGCCAAATTTTGGGGGACTAATCGTTACGAAGGGTGGGGTGGTCTTCGCCACGGGAACGGTCGACCATAAAATTAGGGCCTACGATTCTAGTTCGGGAGTTCAATTATGGGAGTATGATCTGCCGGCTGCCGGGACTGCTCCGCCTGCAACATATGAAATAAATGGGGTCCAGTACTTGGTGGTAGTAGCAACCGGTGGTATTTATGCTGGCTTCAAAGAACATTCCGATACAGTTATTGCTTTCAGACTAGGGAAGCCGCAGCCGCCAGTTCAATAACCAACTGGAACGAAGCCTTCTTTTGCTTTTGATGTCAATGAACGCAAATAGAGATTACTGCTTGAACCCGATATGCCGAAGCAGCGGATGTAAATGTCAGATGGAAGAGAGCCAGAATGTCAGCCAAGTCACTTCTCCCGCTGATCGCGAGTGCGCTCGTTGCATCGCTTCTAACAGCGACAGCGCAGCAGCCTGGACAGGATTTTCCTGAGGGGGAAGGCAGGAGCATCGTTATATCGCAATGTGGCCGCTGTCATGAACTCGATCGCGTGACGGGTGGGTATACTCCGGAAGGTTGGCGAACCGTGGTCCGGACGATGCAAAATTTCGGCATGGAGTTGCCCCAAGAGCAAGTGCGCGTTGCCACTGAATATTTGATTCTCAATTTTCCTGCCAAGGTGCGCCCGGCAGCAACGTCGATTCCACGTTTGGGCCGACCAATAGTTTTAGAGCAGGTGTGCGATAAACGCGGTGTGTGCTGCCTGGGCGACTCCGAAGCGTGCTTCGGTGCAGATGTTCAGCGTCGATGAATCTGAGAAATGAAATAGGCCACAGGAAGCCACTTCTTGCGCGCTAAGGCGCGCCTCTTCGTGACCGTCTCCAACGCAAAAAAGCGTTCTTACCACGTGTCACGATTTGCGGCCCGTTGGGCGACCAGCGCTCGCCACGTGCGCGTGCGCCGCTCCAGCGTGCGCCGACGGCGATCTCGGGATGGCGCCGCCGGATCCCTTCGAGCACAGCAATGGCCCGAATGCCGGGGGCCGACTTCAGGATCGGCACAATCTCGCCGTCCCAAACCTCGGCCAATGTCGCGCAGGGCATACCGCGTCACCGGATATAGCTGGCGATACGTGTTGAAGAAGGCAACGACCCTCTCCGGCTGCTGGAACGGCTGGATCAACCCATTCAGCAAGATGCGGCCGAAACAACGATTAAGCCACTGTATGCTGTCTTCGTGGTGCTCGTAGAACGAGTTCATGACCGCCTACCGGTTGCGGTACCAGCAAGGGGATCGTAGCGGTTATGCTCGGTGCGTACCTCCCCTTGATATCCCGTGATCCGCCAAGGCCCTCTCGTCACGCTCAGGCGCAAGGGATATCAAGGGCGGAGCCCTTGGCTAGCTAGTTAGCTTTGCTGCGGCCGATTGTCTCGTTTTCGGTTCTGTTCTTGTGTTCTTGATAGTTACATCTGTAATATGAATCATTGGAGGAAGCATGCGGGAACTTCTTGAGATTGCACCTGATGTTGATTTTCTACTCGGTCTCGGACCTGAGGCATTGGGGGCGAGGTTGATGTTCTTGCTGCGCGCTCGTGGAAACCAACTCTTTAATCCGGGTTATATGGCAAAGGAGCTTTGGAACCTGGATGTTCCGGCGCATGCTCCATATTCGGTTCGGCGTAGAGAGGCGGTAGATCTGGCCATCCGGGCAGCTTGGAATTGGTTGGGAGCGCAGGGATTTATAGTTTCAGCGGATAATGAGAACGGGCGCAATGGCTTTTGCGTTTTTACCAACCGAGGTCGCAAATTCAAGAATTCAAATTGCAGCGAAGAAGTGCGTTCCCTCGGAATCGCCGGAGGCGTTCTGCAATTCTCTCGTCCCGATGCGACGAAGTCTTCCTGAATTGGCTTATGGCACATTGTCGTGGGCCATCGAGTTGATATTGTAGACGTTCATGACTGGCACACTGTAAAGGACCGGGGCCAGTGGATCAGTCACCAGCGAACGGGGCCAGCCGCCGTTTGATCCCACAATGATGACAGCGCTGCTGCTGTATGCTTACTGCTGCGGCATCTACTCCTCGCGCCGCATCGCGAAGCGTGCCGCGAGCGCGTCGATTTCATGAGCATTGTGGCGCTCGATGCACCGGATTTCCGCATCATCTCGGACTTCCGCAAGCGGCAATTGAAGGCGCTTGGCAAGCTGTTCGGGCAGATTTTGCAACTGTGCGATACTGCCGGGTTGGTGAAGCTCGGGCATGTGTACGGATCGTGAGAACCTGGCCGGCAATGCCAAGGGAAAAGCACAAGCGGCTCCAACCGCGAGGCTGAAAGTACCGATGCTCCGGAGAGGGGCGGACTGCCCCGTAGGAGTGACGAAGCGGGGTAATGCCCGTGGAGCGAAGCGCTCGCTATCGAGAAGTCCCAGCAATAGATATTGCTCGGCGATCGAGAACGCCAACGGGGGCCGTGGCCGCGCCCGCGGCACGTGCCGTGACGCGGTCATGCGGCGCCGGACTCGATCGCGGTACACGAACCGGCGGCCCAGCGCGAACGCCGCACAGGCGCTGCTCAAGCCGACGTGTGGAGTGAGCTCGGCCACGGCGAGCATCACTCGTCCCCGTTTGTGTCGTTCCGCCGTCGGCAGTCCCAGTGCCACGCACAGTTTTTTTGGGCGTCGATTGATCAGTTCATCACGCTCGAGTTTGTGGCGCAGGCGGACGTTGTCGCGCTCCAATTGCTGAATCTGTCGTGTCGAGGGATCCGGCTTCGGTCCCCGTCTTTTTGGAGAGAGCGCCGCCTGATCGGCCACGCCGACCTGCTTGCGCCAGCTTGTGATCATCGACGAGTAGATGCGCTCGCGGCGCAGGAACGCGCCGAGCGTGCCGGCTTCCTTGCAGCGCTCCGCCTCGGCGAGCAAACGGCGCTTCTCGCTTCCGGAGAACTGCCGGCGTCGGGCGATCGCAACGACCTCCGGGTCGCGGCGCGGCGCTTCCTGCGAGGCCACCTCTCCAGTCGCCCTCCGGGCTCCTTCCGCGCATCCCTACGGCAGCGGCCGCCTTGTCTTGATTGG
>Ga0206943_1031_pt1 | contig 34077 bp, 33 predicted proteins | sample Alteio_BWOrgHeat_7_FD_153243 | JGI IMG/M metagenome (GOLD analysis project Ga0206943, IMG submission 153243) | Enriched cells from forest soil in Barre Woods Harvard Forest LTER site, Petersham, Massachusetts, United States -... | ecosystem: Environmental > Terrestrial > Soil > Temperate forest > O... | reverse complement strand
TGCGGGTGTCTCGTGCATGAACTCGATACGGAAGGCGGGCACGCCGAGTTCGGCGAGATGACGGGCGAACTCGGCGCCGGATTGGGCGCGGGAGTTAAAGAGTGTATTTCGGCAACCGGCATCAGCCTTCAATGTGTGCATTGCCCCAACCCGGTCGCGCAGCTTGACTTCGTGCTTATCACAGGGGCGGCCGCAGTCGCGGTAATCTTTGCCTTTGGAAAGAAACGCGCAAAAGACGCAATGCTCCATGTGAAACAAGGGCATGTGCTGGTGAATCGTGACTTCGAACCAATGGGGTGGAGCGTCTTTGAGCAGAGCCGTAAGCTGGCGGATGTTCAGATCGTAGGAAGCCGTGAGGCGCTCCAAGCCGTATTCAGCGATGAAATGTTCCGCTGTCAGAGGATTGGCGACATTGAGGGAGAAATCGCCGCGCCGGCGGTCGTGCTGGAAAAAGTCGAGATGGTCGTAATTGCGCACGAGGTAGCCGTCGGCCTCAGACGAGCGCACCTGTTTCAAAATCCATTCTTCGCCGGATTTGAAAATACGCGGCTCTAGGTATAGGGGATGGTATTACCGTGAATGCTATTGCGTTCTTTAAGCTCCCTCCTGCCTGCTATTATATTGGTTTTTTGGTGGTTTCGGTGAATTTTGCCTTTTGCCTCTTTCTGATCGGTAACCGAATGATTGAACTCTACGGCGTCACTCTCCGCCGCATACCTGTTCACTACTTATATGAATCCAGGACCGTTGATTGCCTAATCAATCTCTTGTGGGCGATCCTTGCCTCCGGCCTTCTCGCGCTGGCTTATTTTAACCCTGCTGGAGATGTAAAACAAACCGCCAAACGTTTGCCACTGTTTATCCTGTTCTTTGCCGGATATCTGCTCGTAATGATGCAATTTTTAAGTACCGTCGGCTCAATTGTGGTAGGCTAGCCCTTTCCTGATGCTTTAAAAAATTAAAATTGATTCGCCCGGCGACGAACTCTTTTCTAAAAGGAGTTGTATGACGCCCCAACAGACAGATTTGTGGCACAAGCTGCAGGGGTTCGACCTGAATGTACCGGGCGCAAAGTTGAAATTTTCCGAACGCTTGGGACGAGAAAATAGTTGGTCCAAAGTATATACCGACCGGGTCTTGGAGGAGTACCGTCGCTTTCTCTTTTTGGCGGTTAGTGCAAGTCATCCTGTAGCGCCTTCCGATCAAGTCGACTTGGCCTGGCACTTGCATCTGCTCTATACGGATTCCTATTGGAACGGACTCTGTCGGGGGGTATTGGGTCGCCCCTTCCATCATGGCCCAACCCAAGGCGGAGCCGCCGAAGGCGCAAAATTTCATGATTGGTATGAGCACACTTTGGCCAGCTATCGGAAGTTTTTCGGTGAAAAGCCACCACCTGATATCTGGCCATCACCTGAAGAACGCTTCGCCGCCGTCGAATATCGCCGCATCAACCTCAAGCAGCATTGGGTAATTCCCAAACCAGTCTGGTTGACTTCCAGATGGAGGACTTCGCTCGCTATATTAACTTTCGGTAGTTTAATCCTCGCCGCCCTACTCGCGGGTTGTTCTTCGTTAGGCCTTTCATCCTGGAATGTCTTTGATTGGATGGGCCCGGATTTTATCGAGTTTTTTGTCTTTGGAACGTTTTTCTTTTTCATTACTGCCGGAATCGTGCGCTGGCAGCTATCGCAATATTCGCTACGGGGTCTGGCCATGCCGCTGGAAGATCCCTACCAAATTGCCCTATTAGCCGGCGGCATGTATCATGCAACTAATCTGGCTTTGATCAGCATGGTTGCCCGGAAAGAAATCGAGATTGCCTCCGACTCCCAACGCACTGTGTCCCGCTTAAGCCAACTGACGGATACAGCGCATCCCTTTGAACGAGTTGTTTTCGACACTCTGGGAGTTCAGACGAATATGCCGCTCGTTCCATTACGCAAAAAGGTGGCTGCTAACGCGGACATCCTGATCGAAGAACTTGAAAATGAGGGGTATTATCTTACGCCAGCGCTTCGACGGCGGGCCCTCTGGATTCCTTTGGGAATTGCGTTTCTGGTTCCATTGACCGGATTAATCAAAATCATGGTTGGCCTCTCTCGTAACCGACCGGTGGATTTTCTAATTTTTGGCTGCATCGTTACTTTTATACTCAGTTTGGTGTTCTTTGCTCGCACGCCGTGGCGCTCTTCTGCCGGTCGGCAAGCGCTGCACAATCTGCGATTGAAATACGCGAGTTTACGCAAAACGGGCCGGGAGTATGAGGATATTGACCATATGCCCATGAATCCGCTCGCCGTGGCCTTATTTGGACTACAGATGTTGAAATATACTGAACTCAACCAACTTAATCTCACTAAATTGCTCAGCCTACCGTCTGATTCCTCAGGTTTAAGTTCAGCTTGCGGAGGCGGTGGTGGCCATGGCTGTGGCGGCGGTGGAGGCCATGGCTGTGGCGGCTGCGGCGGCGGGCATTAAGACGCCTTCGAATCTGCGCTGGCAAAGGGAGCCACCGTCTGCCGCTTGGGTGTGGTAACCCGGCGTTGGCGGACGGCCTGGGCCAACTCCACCAGCAACGGCTCCGTTTGCTCAAAGGAAATGCAAGCGTCGGTAATGCTCTGGCCGTATTTGGCCGTCAAACCCGGCACATAATCCTGCCGGCCTTCGACTAAATTGCTCTCCAGCATGATTCCACATACCTGGCGCGAACCGGCGGCAATCTGTGCCCCAATCGTGCGGGCCACCGACGGTTGGTTGCGATAGTCCTTGCCGCTGTTGGCATGGCTGCAATCCACCATCAAAAATGGCGGCAGCTTTACTTTCTCGAGCGAAGCCACAACTTGGGCGACACTCTTCTCGTCGTAATTCGGCCCCGTGCGCGATCCGCCACGCAAAATAACATGGCTATCCGGATTTCCCAAAGTCTTGAATATTGCCGCGACGCCCTGCTTGGTCACCGAGGGAAACCAATGGGGTTGTTGCGCCGCGCGAATGGCATCAATTGCAATTTGGAAATCGCCGTCGGTGCCATTTTTGAATCCCACGGGCATGGAAAGACCCGAGGCAAGTTCGCGATGGATCTGGCTCTCCGTTGTGCGCGCTCCAATGGCCGCCCAGGATATCGTGTCTGCGTGAAATTGCGGAATAATCGTATCGAGAAACTCCGTGCCCGCCGGCAGGCCCAGCTCAGCCAAGCTCAGCAATAGCTCGCGAGCCTTGCGGAGGCCTTTGTTGATTTGAAAACTGCCATCGAGAAAGGGATCGTTAATCAATCCCTTCCAGCCAACTACTGTGCGCGGTTTTTCAAAATAAACGCGCATGACGACCATGAGATCCTGCTTGAGATTGTCCGCCAAAACTTTGAGTCGCTTCGCATAATCGAATGCTGCAACCGGATCGTGAATGGAACAAGGTCCGACGATGGCCAGCAGACGGTCGTCCTGGCCGTGCAATATGCGGCCGATTTGCTGGCGCGATTCGGCGACGAGCATTGAGGCCTTTTCCGACAAGGGCGATTCCTCCACCAAAATGGCCGGGGGAATCAATGGCCGCTGCCCTTCAATACGGGTGTCGTCAGTATTACGGAACATTCTGCCAGCCTAGAGACATTGGACCGTAAAATCACCTAGAAAATGCGCGGCTTGCCTTGCGGCACAAATCTGCGGCAAACTAACGTCCATGACCTGTCTTCTCCCTATCCGGACCCATATCCGCCTCATGGTTGCATTTTTCGCCATCGCCATGGTGTGCGGCTGCGGGAAGCAGGATGCCAGCGCCACGCCTTCTGCTACTGAGCCAAATTCCAGCGTTAAAAAACTTTTCCCCATTCGCGTCCAGCTCGACTGGTTTCCCGAGCCGGAACACGGCGGCCTCTATCAAGCTTTGGCCAAGGGCTATTTTGCCCAAGAGGGTTTGGATGTAAAACTCCTGCCCGGCGGCAATAACGTGCTGGTCACACAATTTGTCGCCACTGGCCAGGCCGAGATTGGCCAGTCCGCCACTACTCAAATCATCCAAGCCGTGGCGGGCGGGTTGCCGGTTATCAATATCGCCTCAATTTTCCATCGCATGCCCACGGGCCTGATGATGCACGAGGAAAACCCCATCACCTCCTTCAAACAACTCGATGGCAAAACCATCATGGCGCGTCCTGAAGCCGTTTACATTCCATTCCTAAAAAAGAAATACGGCATCAACTTTACCGTGATCCCGCAAAATTTCAGCTCAGGTCAATTCTTGCAGGATAAAGACTTCATTCAGGAAGGGTTCTTTATCGCCGAGCCCTATTTCCTGCAAAAACAAGGCGCCATGGTCAAATCCCTCGCACTGTGGGATGCCGGCTACGAGCCCGCTGTAACCCTTTTCACTAATAGCAAATTTGCGCAAGACCACCCAGAAGAACTCCGCGCCTTTGTCCGCGCCTTCGACAAAGGCTGGCACGAGTACCTGAATGGCGACCCGACTGCCGCCAACACTCTGATTAAAAAGGACAACCCCAAAGCCGACGACGACTTCTTCAAATTTGAACGCGACCAGATTATCAACTACAACCTCGGTCCAGGCGATCCCGCTCTCGGCGAAGACTACGGCACATTAAATCTCGTCAAAATAAAAACGGAAATCGGGATCATGGAAGATGTGGGCTTGCTAAAGCCTGGCCAAGTCACGGTGGACAAAGTTGCGACGACCGCATTCCTGCCCAAACCTGCGCCGTAGCCTTAGTTTTTGCCTGATTTAATTGGAGCCGTAGGGGCGGGATTAGCCTTGGCCGCCACGACCGGACGCAGGTGGTACGTCCTGATCATCAAATCGAGTGGCTGGTTATATTTTTCCCAGCCGGTTTCCGGAACGGTGGCCAGAAAGGCGTAAATAATCCCCGGCGGGCCTTCGACAAAATAATAGGCCTGTCGGTAGGGCTCCGGGGGTTTTCCATTGGTGGGCGTCGTCGTGACGGTTAGCACATACTTTATACCGAAGGCCTTGTCCGCAGTTTGAAATGCATCGCGCGAACTCAATTGGTAACTCAAACTCTTCAGCATTTGCTTCACCGTGGCATCGCCCAAAGCAAAAATATCCTTGGCGTTGCGTACTTCCTTGATGACGACATAAGGCGCTTTCAAGTCATCCGCCGGGCCTGAAACTGTGGGAAATTGCTGGTCGGCTTCTTTCTTTGTTTCCCAACCGGCTGGGGGCGTAAAGGCAAAGCCACCTTCGGGGCTGTCGTAAATGGGCAACGCCGCGTGTGCTGATCCAATGCACAGAACCAAACCCAATACTACCGCCAGCGCACGCATGTTAGCCCAGCTGCTTTTGCACCATGTTGTAGAAACCTTCAAACAACGGATCGGCATCATTCGGGCCGGGAGCCGCCTCTGGATGGTACTGCACCGAGAACACCGGCAGCTTCGCATGGCGCAGGCCTTCCACCGTTTGGTCGTTGAGGTTCACTTCCGTGACGACAGCGCCGACTTTGGCAATCTCTTCCGGGCGCGATGCGAACCCGTGGTTTTGCGCTGTTATGGAAACTTTGCCGTTCTCCAGATTCTTCACCGGCTGGTTGCCGCCACGATGGCCGAATTTCAATTTAAACGTCGTCGCTCCTAGTGCGTGCGTGATAATTTGGTGTCCCAGGCAGATACCGAAAATCGGATAATTTTGCATTAATCCGCGCACGGTTTGGTGCGCGTAGTCCAAGGCTGCCGGATCGCCCGGACCATTCGAAAGAAATATGGCATCGGGCTTCAACTTATCCACGTCAGCTACAGTCGCCGTGGCCGGCACTACCGTGACATCAAAACCGTGGTAAACCAACTTGCGCAAAATGGAACGCTTCGCGCCATAGTCAAAAGCCGCGACCTTGTAACGTTTGCGGTTCAACTGCGCCGGGCAAAGCTTGGTTCCCGGAACGGTAAAGGGAATTTCTTCGTGCTGGATGGGTTCAAAAACATATGGCGCCCTGCAAGTGACATCCTTGACGTAGTCCACGCCAATCAACCCCGGCCATTCCCGCGCACGGCGCACTGCTTCGGCATCACCCAGACCTTCGCTGCTCAGGCAGGCCTTGAGCACGCCGGTAACGCGCAGCTTCTTCGTAATCGCGCGTGTATCCACCCCTTCCAGGCCCGGAATATTGTGGGCAATGAGGTAGTCATTGAGGTTTTGCTTACTGCGCCAGCTGCTTGTAATCGGGCTGAGTTCGCGGATGACAAAACCGGCTACCTTGGGGCCATCGCTTTCCGAGTCAAAGGGATTGATGCCGTAATTGCCAATTTGCGGCGCCGTCATCGTGACCACTTGGGCAAAGTAGGACGGATCGGTCAAAATTTCCTGATAGCCCGTCATGCTGGTGTTGAACACCGCTTCGCCCAGCACCGTCTTTTTCGCTCCAAACGCCAAACCCCGGAACACGCTGCCATCTTCCAGCGCCAGTACGCCTTCGCCACGGTTGGTTTGAGTCATTCCGGTAAGAATTAAAGCCCTTATAAATTTCGTGCAAATCAATAATGGTATTCTTTTGTAAAATCCCTATCTTCCCCCCGATGAACAATGGCTCCGACGCCTGGGTGGCCTTTGTGCCCTGGATAGGCTTGGCCCTGGCCGCTTTAGTTCTCTTTATCGCGCTCCGCAAAGGCTCCCAAGGGCGCCTTGTAGACGATACCCCGACCTCCAAAACCACCGGAGTCTTTATCGGAATCGTCGAACTCAAGGGTACTGCCGAGGCTGAAGCACCTCTGACCGGCTACCTCTCCAATAGAGCCAGTGTTTACTATTCATGGACTGTCGAGGAGCATTGGTCCCGCATCGTTACCGAGACCTATACTGACGATAAGGGCAACACGCAGACCCGTACCCGCGTCGAAACCGGGTGGATGAACGTCGGCGGCGAAACCCAGGAAATGCCTTTTTACCTCAAAGACGATTGCGGTGTGGTACTCGTCCAGCCTGCTCGGGCAAAAATTGAGCCCCAAACTGTCTTTAGCGAAACCTGCACTCCGCTCAATTCCCTCTACTACGGCAAAGGTCCGGCCGGTGCCATTCCCGACTCTACTTTTACCCGGCGGTTCGTGGAAGTCGCCATACCCCTGCATGCCCCGCTTTTCCTTATCGGCCATGCCCGTGAGCGGGAAGATGTGGTCGCCGCCGAAGTCGCTTACGATGACCATACTGCCCTTTTTCTCATTTCCACCCGATCGGAAGAACAGGTTAGTTCGGGTTATGCGTGGTCGTTTAACGGGCTGGGCCTATTGGGGCTGGCTTTTGCCGCTGGGGGAATGATTGCCCTGCCCAATGTGCGCGCTCAACAAGACTTTTCCATCCCTTTTATCGTCGGGCTAGGCTACTTATGCTGCTGGGGGTTGGGCTGGGTCTGGATGGCCTATAATAGTCTGGTCAATTTGCGGCAACGTGTACGTCAGGCCTGGGCTAACGTGGACGTGCAATTGAAGCGCCGCCACGACTTGATTCCCAATCTTGTCAGCATTGTCGAGGGCCTGCGCGATTATGAGCGCACTGTGCAGACGGAGATTGCAAGCCTGCGCGCGGAAATGACCACTACTCCACCCGGCCAAGCTGGTACCGACCCCGGAGCCTGCTACGGCACACTGACTGCCATTGTGGAACGCTATCCTGAATTGAAATCGAACGACTCCTTCAAAAAGCTGATGGATAACCTTTCTGACACCGAGCAGCGCATCGCCCTGGCCCGGAGTTACTTCAACGATATTGCCACCTACTTTAATACTCGCTTGGAGAAAGTGCCGGACAAATTCATCGCCCTGCTCGGCGGGATGAAACTGCAAGCATTGATGGTCGCCAACGACTTCGAGCGTGCCCCCATCCAGGTCAAACTTGCCAGTTGATTAAGCCGTTAGGATGGGTTTTATTTGTTTCCCCCGTTCGTCTTTCAACCCTCGCGCCCTACTCTGCATGAAACCCAAGAAACTCGCCAAGAAGCTTCAACACTGGGAAGAAAAACTTGTCCGGCAGCACCAGAAGCTGGCCAAATTCAAGCGCAAGCAATCACGCAAGGAAGTCGAAGACTACATCTTTGCGGGACCGACTGGGCCAGTAAAACTTTCCTCCCTTTTCGGCAAAAAGAAGGACCTCATCGTTGTCCATAACATGGGCGCGGCTTGTGTTTATTGCACCATGTGGGCCGATGGCTTCAATGGGCTCTACCCTCACCTCGCTGACCGGGCCGGCTTTGTTGTCACCTCACCCGATACTGTCGCAGCGCAAAAGAAATTCGCCAAGGGTCGCGGCTGGCGCTTCCCGATGTATTCCGTCAAGGATTCGGACTTTGCCAAAGACCTCGGCTTCAAAAAAGGCAAAGACGAGTGGTGGCCTGGCATTTCGACTTTTCAGAAGAAGGGCAAAAAGATTCTGCACGTCGCTTCGGCGCAACTCGGCCCCTTTGATCCGTTCTGCCCGGCTTGGCACATGTTTGGCCTGCTGGCGGATGGCGTGAACGACTGGGAAGCCAAATACCGCTACTAAACGGTCTTTGTGCCTGAACGCTTTTTTGTCCGTACTTTAGCCTTGGCTGGCGGTGCAGCGACAAACACGTCGCCCAGCTCAGCCAGCATCCCGGCCGCCCCCGCAGGGTCTATCCAGTAAAAGACATCGCGGCACATCTTTTGGTACGTCACCAGCCCCGCTTGGCGCAGCACCCGTAGGTGATGAGAAACGGTGGGTTGCGAAAGCCCCAACTGTTCCGCCATAGCCGATACATTATTCCCCCGCTCGCATTCCGCCGTCTGCGGCAGCAGGCGCAGAATGCGCAGGCGCACCGGGTCGCCCACAGCCCAGAGCTGCTTGGCCAAATCATTGTTACGGCGGTTCATCAGGGGGGAAGATTAATAATGACGCAAAAGACTGGAGGGGACTCAGTTACAAATCCACTCGATTACAAACATAGGGTGGAAAACCCCAGTGGTCAAATTCAATAAAAACTTGACCCTTCCGGTTGATTGGTTAGATTCATTGAAGAATTCATATATGTCAATTCATCAATACGTGTGGAACCCTTTGAACCCCGTGTTGTCCAACTAGCTTTTCCCATGCATCCATCCGATCATCCTTCGCAGTGGCATCGCGGCCAGGGTCTCTGGGCCGACGTGCCGGAGGCGCAATGGAACGACTGGCGCTGGCAGCTGCAAAACCGCATCACGACCATTGAGCAGTTGGAAAAATATCTTGAGCTAACCCCCGAGGAACGCGCGGGCTGCGAACATGCCAAAGACAAACTCGCTCTGGCCATTACGCCGCATTTCTTCAATTTGATAGATCGTATCGACCCGAACTGCCCTGTCCGTCTTCAGGTCATTCCCCGTGGTGGCGAGTTAGTAGTTTCTCCCGAAGAACGCCTTGACCCGGTCGGCGAGGAAACGCACATGCCGGTGCCGGGTCTTGTTCACCGCTATCCCGACCGCGTGCTCTTTCTGGTCACCGACCGTTGTGCCGCCTATTGTCGCTACTGCACCCGCAGTCGCCTGGTCTCCAACGCGCAGAATTACGATTTTCATCCGGAGTTCGAATCCGGCCTAAAATACATTTCCGAACATCCTGAAGTGCGCGACGTTCTCTTGAGCGGCGGTGATCCCCTGCTCCTCGCGGACAACAAGCTCGACTACCTGTTGGGCCGTTTACGCGCCATTCCGCACGTCGAGTTCGTCCGCATCGGTTCGCGTATTCCCGTATTCCTGCCGCAGCGCATCACACCAGCACTCTGCGAGATTTTCAAAAAGCATGGCCCCATCTGGATGAGCATCCACATGAACCATCCGCGTGAATTCACCTGGGAGCTCAAGGAAGCCTGCGACCGCCTCTCCTTTGCCGGCGTGCCGCTGGGTAATCAAAGCGTGCTGCTGCGCGGCGTGAATGACGATGCCGAGGTGATGAAGTCCCTCGTTCACCGCCTGCTGCAAATGCGCGTGCGGCCTTACTACCTATACCAGTGCGACCTCATCACCGGGAGTGCGCACTTCCGCACGGATCCGCGCAAAGGTATCGAGATCATCCGCGCCTTGCGTGGTCATACAACCGGGTACGCCATTCCTCAGTTCGTCATTGATGCGCCCGGCGGCGGCGGCAAGGTGCCGCTCAATCCCAATTACGTCAAAGAAATGAACGACGAGGAAGTTGTACTGCGCAACTTTGCCAACGAGTTGTACCACTATCCCCTGCCCCAGTCGGTGACCGCCTCGAAGTGCGGCAGTTAAGCCTTTTTGGCTTTCTTGGGTTTGGTCAAAAATTCTTCCACGTGGCGTACGATGTCTGCCACCGGCGCAAGCTTGCCCGGCCCTTCATAGCCGCAAGCCAGCATGCCTTCGGAGGGTTCAATGAAATGATTTCCACGTTTGCGCAGGGTTTCCAAATTGGCCTGGGTGGCGGGGTGCGCAAGCATCTTTCCGTTCATCGCCGGAGCAATCATCACCGGCGCCGGCGTGGCCAGGTAAATGGAAGTCAATAAATCCGGCGCGAGCCCGTGGGCAAAGTTCGCGATGATGTTCGCCGTGGCCGGAGCAACGAGCAACAGGTCGGCCTTGTCGGCCAATTCAATATGCCCGGGCTGCCAGCCTTTGCCTTCGTCCCATAGTTCGATGCCGACCGGATTGCGCGAAAGCACCTGCAGCGTCAACGGCGCGATGATGTTCGTCGCCTCCTTGGTCATGACGACAAAGACCTTCGCCCCAAGCTTCGTCAGCTCGGAAGTAATGTCCGCGGCCTTGTACGCGGCGATGGAGCCGGTCACGCCAAGGACTATGGTCTTGTGGTCGAGGGAGGGCATGGTGAAAACCAAAACAAATCAAACACTTAATCACTGTTCGCGTAAAGCTTCAAAGGTTCGGTGTGGATCTTGCCGACAGTCCAGGACTCTCCATATTTCAACGGTCGAAGCATTTGTTTTATAATAAATTGCATAAGGAAAACGTTTCGATAACAACCGATGATAATTGAAAACGCGTCGGTGAATTCCGGCATAGAGCGCCAGCGATTCAATATCCGAATACAAGGAATCCAAAAAGTAATCGCCTAATCCAGGCGACTGGTAGTCATAAAAATCCCGTCCTTGCGCAAGATCCGCCAGCGCAAGGGAAAGCAGCCTGATTTTCATTTGCGCCGCTTAGCCAGTTGTTTTTTGGCTGTAGCCAAATCCACAAAATGAGCCTTGCCCGCCTTGTACTGTCCCTCAGCCTCAGCCAAGGCCTTGGCGTGCCAGGCGGGTGATTCAAAAGCATCAGCATCCCCGCTTAAATCTGACCATAATGCTTCCATTGCTTGGAGCTTTTGGGTTTTTGACATGCGCGCTAACTGGAGTGCGGTCATGGGCAGAGGTTAAATGATTGCCTCAAATTTGCAATTCAAAATCAGTTTCCTCAGATCTTTAACGTCCATTCCACGACGTGAAATGACTTTATGGGCAATCCAATCGTCAAAGCCGCTTCCAACCATCGCGTCTGACTTGGCCGAATGCGGTCTTTCCCGCATCGCTTTGATTCGATAAAAAGCACTGCATCTCGTTTCCAGCAAAAAATATCAAAACAACCTCCACGTGAGCCTTTTTGCCTCTGGATGTTTTGCCATAATTTTCGTTGGACGTTTGGCAGCTCAATTGACTCAATCCATTTTGTCAGGAAACTATTTTTAAACGAATCCACCCACACACCTTGCCAGCCTGTATTTTCAAAATGACGAAGAATAACTAACTCGGCAAACATGGGTGTTCCCCCATAATCAAGTACTTGTTTTCCATTGTAGTCATCATCAAGCGGCTTGCCTTGCCATGGGGAAAATTCAGGCATGGATTTCGAAATCATTACAGTACCCCCATTAGGCAATTGCAGATCGATCTCCCCAACACTTTCAAATCCATTGGGAAGCTTCATGCTTTTTCCATGATTGACGGCAGTTAATAATCCGTCTATATTAATTTGCGTAAAATGACACCGCGCACTCAGCGTCTGGCCCTGCTGGCTCTGCTCCGACTCCCCGGGCGGGGAGCCTAATCTGCGCGTGGCGGCCCCGCCTTAATTGCGGCCGTAATTAGAATCCCGGGCCTTTTCCGTCGGCCTGGTCTTTCCCTCGAAGGATTAAAAACCCTTCTCCAGCCATGGCTTCATGGTTGTCGCTTTTCCCGTTTAGTTTCTGCATCCTTCTACCTCCCATTCTCCATGCAACACGGTTCGATTACCAAATACCGCCCGGTGCCGCACGTCGCCCTGCCCGACCGCACCTGGCCCGACCAAACCCACACGCGCGCCCCCATCTGGTGCAGCGTGGATTTGCGCGATGGCAACCAGGCCCTCGCCACACCCATGAACGTCGAGGAAAAGCTCGAGTACTTTGCCTTGCTGGTGCGCCTCGGCTTCAAGGAAATCGAAGTCGGCTTTCCCTCCGCTTCGGATATTGAGTTTGCCTTCATCCGCCGCCTCATTGACGAGAACCGCATTCCTGACGACGTGTGGATCCAGGTGCTCACGCAGGCCCGCGAGCATTTGATCCGCCGCACTTACGAAAGCTTGCGCGGCGCCAAGCACGCCATTGTCCATCTCTACAACTCGACCTCCGCGCTCCAGCGCAAGATCACCTTTGGCGACGCGACGAAGCAGCAGATCAAAGACATCGCCGTCAGCGGCACCAAGCTGGTCAAGGAACTGGCGATTGGAATGGAAGCTGCTGGCACTCGCGTGCGTTTCGAATATTCCCCCGAGTCGTTTACTGACACGGAGACGGACTACGCGCTCGACGTCTGTGAAGCGGTCATGGATATCTGGCAGCCGACGGCGAAGGATCCGATGATCATGAACCTGCCCGCAACCGTCGAGTACTTCACCCCGAATGTACACGCAGACCAGATCGAATGGTTTTGCCGCGAATTGAAAAAGCACGACCGACGCGAAAAGGTGCTCGTCAGCCTGCACACGCACAACGACCGTGGCACCGGCATCGCCGCGACGGAGCTGGCCTTGCTGGCCGGTGCCGACCGTGTTGAAGGCACGCTCTTCGGCAATGGCGAACGCACGGGCAACCTCGACATCGTGACCGTCGCACTGAACCTCTACACGCAGGGCATAGACCCAAACCTGGATTTCTCCGACCTCCAATATGTGCGCTCCACCTACGAACGCTTGACGCGCATGGAAGTCCCGGCGCGCTGGCAATATGCCGGAGACCTTGTCTTCACCGCGTTCTCTGGCTCGCACCAAGATGCCATTAAAAAAGGCATGGACCGCCGCCGTGGCGCGCACGCCAAACCCTTCGATCATTGGGAGGTTCCCTACCTGCCCATTGACCCGCAGGACGTGGGCCGCACCTACGAGGCCATCATCCGCATCAATTCGCAAAGCGGCAAAGGCGGCGTGGCTTACATCCTGCAAACGGAGTTCGGCCTCGACCTGCCCAAGGCGATGCATCCGGAAATTGGGACGGCCATCAATGTTGCCGCGGACAAACTGGCGCGCGAACTGACGCCACAGGAAATCAAAAGCCTCTTCGACGGTATCTACCTGCGCAAGCCGGAGCCGCTCTGCCTGCTGGACTACGATGTGCACGCCGACCCGGCGAATAAGCAACAGTTCAATCTGATCGCCAAGATCAAATGGAATGGGGTTGAGCGCGAGCTCAAGGGCACAGGCAACGGCCCGATCAACGCTTTTGTGCAGGCAATGAACAGCCAGGGCTGGAAGAATTTCCACGTCCTGGATTACCGCTCACATGCGATTGGCATCGGCTCGGCCACGGAGTCGGCCGCCTACGTGCTCATCGAGCGTTCGGGCGACAGCAAGAAATTCTGGGGTTGCGGCATAGATACAAACATTGAGCAGGCCGGCCTGCTCGCGCTCGTCAGCGCGTTCAACCGCGCGTGGCCCAACGTGTAAAATTGGGAATTTGTTTTCCTGAAACGGTGTCTGGCGAAAGCTGGGCACCGTTTTTTGTTTTTTGATAATGCAGAGACGATCTCTGTTAATTATAAAGGGAAATGTTCCGAGTTGGGCGAATTTATGGCCCTGGTATGAGGGATTACACAAACATGTTTGGTTTCACGCCGAGTGCTTTGGTACAGCGTTTTGTGACGGGTAGCTGAGGGGTTTCCCCGGGGCGAAGACGCTTCTGTAACGTGGATTTAACACGACCCGCACTATTCGGCGACACGTTTATGGTATCGTTAGTACCAAGATGGTTACCCACCCTAACGACAACTTTAGCAATGTAACGCGCATTGGTGAACTGCCGAGTTCGGCTGCGACATTTGACCTCGCCACCCCCGGCGCGGAGATCAGCCGTTTTTTCAAAAACCGGCCGGATGTACCGGGCATTATCATCACCTACGAAGATCGCCCCGTCAGTGCTTTGACCCAGGCCAACTTCCTGCGTGTGATGAGCCGGCCCTACGGCCTGGAGCATTTTACCGTCCGGCCTATTGCCGCGTTGGTGGAGTGCGTTAACCATTCGCCCATGCTGGTGCTGCCCTTGGAATGTTCGATTCAAGAGGCCATCAACCGCTGCCTCGCGCGCGACCATTTGGAAATCTACGAACCCTTTCTGGTGGAAAATGCCCAAGACGGCAGCCTCCACATGGTGGACTTCCAAATGCTGCTGCTGGCCTCCAGCCAGATTTTCGCCCTGCGCAACCAGCAACTGGCCGACGAAATCCTCGCGCACCAACGGACCGAGGCCGAGCTCCTCGCCGCCAAACGCGAGGCGGAAAAAGCCAACCGCGTGAAGGGCGAATTTTTGGCCAACATGAGCCACGAAATCCGCACCCCGATGAACGGCATCCTCGGCATGACCGAGCTCGCGCTGGACACCGAGCTTTCCCCCGAGCAGCGCGAATACCTGACCCTCGTCCAGCAATCGGGCAACGCACTGCTGGGCATCATCAACGACATTCTCGACTTTTCCAAAATTGAAGCAGGAAAAATGCAGTTCGAACAAATCGGCTTCAGCCTGCGCGATCTGGTGACGGAAATCATCAAACCCCTCGGCATTCGTGCCGCCCAAAAATCACTCGAGCTGGTGGCAGATATCCCGGCCTCCGTGCCCGACGAATTGGAGGGCGACCCCGGCCGTCTGCGCCAAGTGCTCATCAATCTGCTCGGCAATGGCGTGAAGTTTACGGAAAAAGGCGAAGTCGCCCTCGAGGTGCGGGCGCTGGAGGAAGCCAACGGCCAGGTGCAGTTGCGTTTTGCCATCGTGGATACCGGTATCGGCATCCCGCCCGAAAAGCACCATTCCATCTTCTCCCCCTTTGTCCAGGCCGACAATTCGACGACGCGCCGCTTTGGCGGCACAGGCTTGGGCCTGGCGATTTCTTCCGGACTAGTGGAGCAAATGAGCGGGCAGTTGCACGTGGAGAGCGAACCGGGCCACGGCAGCCGCTTCGAGTTTACCCTGCCGCTCAAGCGCTGCAGCGACTTTAAACGCCCGGCCCCGCCTGCGCGGCCAGAGAGGTTGAAGGGCCTGCGCACGTTGATTGTGGACGACAACCATACCAACCGCCGCATCCTCGAGGAAATGGCGTGGAATTGGGGCATGCTCCCCGTAACGGTGGACAGTGGCCGCAAGGCGCTGGAGGAACTCAAACACGCCACGCAAAACGGTTCGCCCTTTGGGTTGGTCTTGCTCGACGCCATGATGCCGGAGATGGATGGATACATGGTCGCGGCGGAGCTGGCGCACCAGCCGGAGATAATCCGCACCACGGTCATCATGCTGACGTCGGCCGCACAAGCGCATGAATCAGAACGCGCGCGCCAGCTCGGCATTGCCGAAGTATTGTACAAACCCGTGACGCAATGCGACCTGCTTAAGGCCATCCTCGCGATCCTCGGGAAAAACGCGCCGGAAGCGGTATCGCGGATTGCCCAGCTGGAAAAAACGTCGCGGCCCTTGCGGCTGCTGATGGCGGAGGACAACCCCATCAACCAGCAACTGGCGCGCAGCTTTTTGGTGCAGCGCGGGCACGAAGTCGTCATCGCGCACGATGGCGTGGAGGCCGTGGCCGCGTTCAATGCCGCGAGCTACGACCTGATCCTCATGGATATTCAGATGCCCAAGATGGACGGGCTGGAGGCGACGGTGAAAATCCGGGAACTGGAAATGATTCGCGGTAGCCGACACACACCGGTAATTGCCCTCACCGCGCGTGCTATGAAGGAGGATATGGACCGCTGCCTGGCCGTGGGCATCGAGACGTTTATCGCCAAGCCCTTCACGCGGGCCAAGTTCCTCGACACTATTGAGCGCGCCGCGCAGTTGGAATTGAGCGGGACGTGAAAAAAGCAGCAACGGCGAAACTCAATTATGGAAGTCGAGGACTTCTTCGATTTCCAGCCGCGTGTGGCCGGTTTTTTCCTGGATGTGCTGAAAGAAGGCGGCTTCCTGGCCGCGGACGTAGAGCAGGTCATTATCCGTTAGCTCGGGATACCTTTGCCGCAGGATGGTTTCGACGCGGTCCCAATTTTTGCGTAACTGCTCGTTGCCGCAGGTGTGGGTGCACAGGGCGGGAGGTTCGAGGGCGACCTCGGGAACGGTGTTTTCGGTCTGGGCGCCGTCGGCGGTGGGCAACGCGCCGGGGCTGATTTGCTGTAGCTCGCCACCGGGAGTACCGGAGCCGGGCGCGGGAGAAGTGTTGGTGCTCATGGCGCGTAGTTTACTGGAAAAATGAAGGCCGGGCCATTCGTAGTAAACCCCATGGGGGCCGAAGTGGGTGCTTTTCACACCCGGTCGAGAATCATGAGCACGATCAGGATAAGGAGCACCAGGCCCAAACCGCCGCTCGGGTAGTAGCCCCACGTGTGGCTGTACGGCCACGCCGGAAGCGCACCAAAGAGCAGGAGGATGAGCACCACGAGGAGAAGAGTTCTGGCCATGGGATTTTTTGGGTTGAGTAAGCCGGAGCACGCTTGCCCCGATGGGAAGAACGTCCGGACATGAGCCAAGATACGCGGGAAAGTGCAATCGCGCTATTGGGTAGTAACCCGCCAATTTCGGACAAGAGTGGCCTTGGAGGTAGGGTCGGACCTCCGGGCCGACCTAGCAAAGCGAAGTGGAATTGTGCAATCTGCCCCATTCTGCCGCCTCCTTCGGACTCCCCTTCATGCTGACTTCAAATGACGCTTTAGCGCGACGAAACGAATCTCAACGCGACAGTGCACGGCGGCGGCGATGCGGTTGAGCATGGCGAGCGAGTGGCCGTCATAATCGGCATCCTCCAACCGGGAAATGACAGATTGGGTGGTGCCCACCCGCCGGGCGAGCGCAGCCTGGGAAAGACGGGCGCGTTCGCGGAGTTGATAGATTTTGCTCGCAACTTCACGGTTGACCAACTCCTCTTCGAATTGCCGCTGGCGCTGAGGATTGGGGCCGGCGATGTGGGCCAAAATCTTCAGAGCATTGATGGTGGTTTTCTTAGGCATGGCGGGTAAAAAAGAGTTTACGCATTCTTACTGATTTGCATCAAACTCAATTATTCTCAAACGCTAGGCGGGCTCGGAGACCCCGCCCTACCCGCTGACGCGTATTTGCGTGGGCTTGGAGGTAGGGTCGGCTCCGGGCTGACCTAGTCAAAGCAAGGTGGAAATGTGCGACCTGACCCCTTTGGGGCCCGCCTATGTCCTGAGTTTGTCGAAGTGCCGGGCCGATCTAGTTTGCAGGTAAAAAGGTAAAGCCTGACCCCTTTTTTGACCTTTTAAAGAAACCCTACAATTTCTTTCATAAATTCGCCACTGGTCTGTTTATTAGTGCCGAAAGTCGTATTAGAAACACGTTTTGTATTGAGAGGAATATCACCGTAAATCGGCAGCCCACCTCCTAAACGAACCAAAATTTTATTCCATTGTTTTTGGGTTATTTGGAACGCAGAACAAAATATCTTCTTTCCTGAAAAAACATTGTCAGAAAAACGGCCTAAAATGCTTTCGTGAAACCCAAAGCCAAGAAAAACCACGCAATCTGCATTTGCTATCTGCTCATTGAGTATATCATAGCCATTGGCCTTATTGTTCATTTCACTCCAAAACTTTAGACTAGAACAAATCTCCTTAAACTCGTCTGCTGAAGTTTGAAGTTCATTTGAAAACTGGCGTTTATTTAATGATGACTTTAAAGAGAAGCCGCCTAGAAGTCCGTGGAGGTGCCTTACACGCTTTTCCGCATCGCTAATTATATAACGATCGTCAGGGCAAGTATTTCCATATCTTGCTTTTAAGAGAGTAAAAATGAGGTGCTCGACAGTTCGATCATAATTTAGTGTGTAAAACTCCACCGCATCAAGTGCATCATCAGCCATATTGTAGTTATGGCAGTCTTCTAAGAGATGATTTAGATAGATAGTAAGCCAATCATCTTTTACCGCACTTAATCTAGCCGAATCTTCATACATAATCAACTTTGCTCCGATTATGAGTCTGCCAAGCTCAATTAGATCTGTTCGGCTATAAAGAAATTCATCCAAAGTCGTTCTTTTAGCTGCGATAAACATATGCGCAAAGCCTACGAGCTCCTGCTGCGGCACGCGAATGACATCCCTTAAGTATTTCAATAGCGGTGTTTCCTTCCGCAAATCATCACATATCTGCTCAATAAGCAAACTACCGCAAGGAAAGCCAAAACCAGCACTTGCCCCTGCTCCAAGGAAAAAAACAGTATGCATTTTAATCTTTTAATTTTATGGGATCACGCATTCAAAGCAATAGCACACGCATTCGAATTGAACTCAACCTTCAAGCCACTTCAAAAGCGATTCGTCCAATTCCGAAGGAGTCCATTTTCCCTTTCGTTCAGAATAAATCCGTTTCAAACGTTCGGCCTCCTCATTAAATCCAGCAAGTTTATTAAGCTCGGAAAGATGGTATGCGAAAATTGGCAAATTATATAATGCGAATGCTTTTAGCACTGCCGCTCTTGCCTTAAGTAAGTTCTCTTCAGATTTATCCTTGTCGTTAACTATTCCGGAAAGAGAAATTTGATCCAGCCCATACCGACATAGCGCACAAGCTGTTGCGGCCGGAACAATTTTATCAACTACGCTAGGATGAAATGTTAGTTGCTGAAGTTGTTCAGTGAATTCAGTGATTTCCGCTTTTTCTTCTTCGGTAATTGTAAAATCATAGACACCGTTCCCATTATCTTTAACGCCAGGGCATCTCGCATAAATTAAATTCTTTTTTTGAAATGGCCACATAAACTTAAAACCCCTTCCCATCCGCTTTAGTCCCACATAAACAAACCTCCAGCCCCAACTCCGCCGCCAGCGCGGCTTTGGTATACATGGCCAAATCCGCTTCCTTGGCCGTGTTTGCGTAGGCGACTTGGATGTGGTTGGCTTTGTGGCGGGCCATCATCTGGTCGCGAGTTACTCCATACGTCACGGCGTGCATGATGGGCCACTGCACGGTCGTCGCGGCCCAGCGGCGGTCCGTCTCCGCCTTCGGCAGCGTGATGACCTTGGCGCGGCCGAGGTCCATTTTTAATTTTCCGCGTTCGACAAAGATGCGGCTCCAGACAATCTCGCCGGGCTTCGCAATGCCGCGCACGGTGCCGCCGCCGAGGCGGAAGTACATCGGCGGCTGGCGGAGCGAATCCGTCCCGGCATAGCCATTGATATGGTGCGCGGGCGGCGCGCTGCCGGAAATGAGGAAGACCCAGACGTACTCCTTCGTCGTGCCGGATTGGTCCCAATCGCCCCAGCGGAGGTCGTGCAGCGTGTTCTCGACCGGCTGGCCGAGGGCGGTGTGCACACGCTGGGTGAAGACGCCGTCGAGCCCCGCGCATTCGTCCACTTCGTTAAAGTGCGTCATGGGTGAGTCGGCGCGGATGACCTTCCCGGCGGCGTTGGCCACGGGTGGGCGGTCGCCATTATTCAAAATGCCCTCGACGAGGTCGGAGGCCGGGAGCAGGTCCTTGAGCCCCTGCTGGTATTGGATGCCGATGGATTCGCAGCCAAATTCGTCCGCAATGCGAAGCGCGGCGATATACACCTTGCACTGGGTGAGGACCTGGGCTTCGGTGAGATCGGTCGCTTCGTTGGGGCCGAGGTGGAACTTCATGCCCCTGCGCTGGAGCCATTCGTACACGGCGCGGGCCTCCGACTCCGGCACCTGCGTGGCGCCATAGTAGAGCGCGGACTGCGAGAGGCGTTCCTTGTACACGCCGAGCGGGAACAAGAGCTCGTCCGGGATGATGGCGTTGAACATGCCCATGCAGCCTTCGTCGAAAATGCCCATGATGGATTTCTTGCGCAGCAGGTCAGCGGCGATTTTCTTGGCCACGGCCTTGGCCCCGGCGGGGATTTTGCACTTGGCCAGCGGCTTAACGTGCGCGGTCTTGTGCTTCACCACACCCGACTTAAGCCAGGTGGCCAAACTTTTTAGAAAATACTCGTCGGTAAAGTCCTCGCTCCAGAGCGTGGAGTACTTGACGCCCGCCTTGGTGAGCGAGCCGTTGAGGTTGAGCATGCCGACGAGGCCCGGCCAGGTGCCACTCCAATTGGCGACAGTGAGAATCGGCGCACGGTGCGAGATGAGGCCATGGAGCAGGTGGTGCGAATATTGCCAGACAGCCTCGGCGACGATGAGTGGCGTCTCGGGGTTGATGTCGGCGAAGACGGCCATGCCTTCTTTTTGCGACTGGATGAAGCCGTGCTTGCGCTTGGGGTCGTAGGCATGGGCGCGGACGAGGGTGTAGTCCTGTTTGGCGAGCGCGGCGGTCAGAGCCTGCTCCATGGCGAGCTGGGCGGGCCAGCAGACTTCGTTGGCGGATTGGCGCTGGTCACCATTGGCGACGAGCAGGACGGTCTTCGACGGGGCTTTGGGCATGGGGAGGAGCCCCGAATGATGCAAGAGCCGGCCACCGTTTGGCCATAAAAATCGCGCGTGGTAAGCCGTCGAAATCAACTTCTCTTTCGCTTTGGAGTCAGAGGCTTGATGATGTGGCGATGCAGGCGGATCGAGATGTGCTCACTGATGACATTGACCCGGGTAAAAATGCGGTTGATGCGGGGCGTCTGGGAATCCGGGAGTTTTTCTTTGAGGTAGGCCTTCGATTTCCGCAAAAAACGCCGGGCCCACAGAAATTCACTCGCCAGGACGGTAAAGCCCAGGGTCATCGTCAGGGTTGCCGGCAAGCCGGGGAAAATGAAAAAGATGATGCCGAGTAATACAAACGTGCCGCCTACCAGGCCGATGACAATCCGGCCGGCATTGTGGGCCCAGAATAAACGAACCTGTTCCTGGACGCCTCCAAGCCAATGTCCGCACACTTGAAGGGGCTTCGCCATCCATCCTCTTAAGCCCATTTCGGCGACAACGCAAAGGCCCTGAGGTAAAAAGTGTCGAATGGCGTAAGCAGAAGGGCTCAGTTTTGTGCCTCCAACTTGGTTTTGGCGGGAGCTTCTGTGCCAGGCACGGGCGCCATCAACTCCGCTTGCGGCGTGGCGTGAGGGGCTTGATGATATGGCGGTGCAGGCGGGCAGAGATGTGCTCACTGACGATTTTGACCCTCGCGAAGATGCGGTTGATGCGCGGGCCTTGGGAATCAGGAAGCTTGTCCTTGAGGTAGGCTTTCGAGTTTTTCAAGAACCGCTTGGCCCAAAGAAATTCCGTGGCGAGGACGGTGAAGCCCAGGGCAACGGTCGGGGTGCCCGGCGGGCCGGGGACGATGACAAAGATGGCACCAATGAAGACGATGGTACCGCCGGTGCCGCCAATGACGATCTTGCGGGCATTACGGTACCAGAATTTCCGGGCGCGTTCCTTGTGCCCTACCAGTTGCACCCAGATCATTTCCAAACGTCTGGGTTGCTTCGTCATTCAGCTTTTTATCTGCCGGGGAATAACAAGGCAAAGGATATGGCTGCAAAAGGTGTAGGGTGATGTAAGTAGTGGTTAAAGACTGACGGTTGGGAAAGCGGAAGTTAGAATAAGGAATCGAACGGTTCCTGGATAAGGAACAATTCGTGATCATCAATTTGGCATAATTTTTTGCCGATTTTTGCCGATAGAAGGGAATGGCCGTGAGTGAAGAAAATTCCAGCCCGAACGCCGATAACCCGAACACGGTTTCGCCACCCTCCCGCCCTGCCCGCTTTATCCAACGCTGGGCGTGGTTGATTGCGCTGGTGCTGGTAACCATCTACGCCGGTTTGACCTTCAGCGCTTCCCTGGGCAAAGGCGCTTCCTATGACGAAAGCGAGGAGTTGGCGGTGGGGTACGATATATGGCTCCACCAGGATTTTCGCATGGAGGGTGCGAATGGCGACTTGGTGAAACGCTGGGCAACCCTGCCTTTTTTAGTCTCGAAGCCCTCGTTTCCGGGGGCGGAAAATCCGGATTGGCTCAAGGCCGCACCGTATGGGCTGGGCTATCAGTTCTTTTTCGGCAGTGGGAACGAATCAGCGCAACTGCTGCGGCAAGGAAGACTCATGGTGGTCTTACTGGGTGTGGCAACCGCATTGCTGGTGTTTTATTGCTCCAAAGAAGTGTTTGGGCCGCTGGGTGGTTTGTTTTCGCTGGCCTTATTTGTCTTCAGTCCGGACATGCTGGCGTTTGGCGGCATCGTTTCCACGGAGATGTCGTTGTGCCTGGCGTTGCTGGGCGCGACGTGGTGCATCTGGCGCTTGCTGCACAAAGTAACCTGGGGGCGATTGCTGGCGAGTATGGGCTTTCTGGCATTGCTCTTTCTGGCCAAGGCGACGGCGCTGGTCATTTTCCCGATTACGGCCGTCTTGGTGGCGATTAAGATTTTTTCCGGAGAACCGTTGGAGTGGCAACTGGGGCGCAGCCGGGTGTTTTCATCGCATACAGCGCAGGGGGGGATTTTTCTTGGTCTCTTCGCCATCCATGGAATTTTTTGCTGGGCCGCAGTCTGGGCGCATTACGATTTTCGCTACGCCGCCAGCCCGGACCAAGCCGACCCCAAGATTCTGGCCTGGCGTCATACCAGTGAAGTTGCCCCCAACCCCACGCTGGAAAAAATCATAACCTGGAGCCGTACAGAGAAAATTCTGCCGGAAGGCTATTTGGATGGGATGGATTTGCTGCTGTCGGAGAATCTGAAACGCCTGACCTTTATGCATGGGAAATGGGCCCTGGGCCGGGAGCCGACATTTTTCCCCTATGCCATTTGGGCGAAAACTTCGCCCGTACTTCTGCTTTTGCTCGGGTTGGGCACCGGTTGGTGGGTCTGGCGGCGGATTCAAATCGTCCGGGAACAAAAGGTCCGCCCTGCTTCAGCATCACGGCCCCGGCCTATTTTTTATCAAGCCGTGCCGTATGTTGCATTGATTGCAGTATTTTTCACCGTCGCGGTGGGGCAAAATTTGAATATCGCCCACCGGCACATCCTGCCGATTTATCCAGCATTTGATATTTTAGCAGGTGGCTTTGTTGGCTGGGTGTGGTCGCAACGGCAGCGGTTTATTCGCGAGGTAATCGTGGTGCTGCTGGTGTGGTACGCGCATGATGCCGTGGCCATTTATCCGAATTATCTGGCCTACTTCAGCCCGGCTGTGGGTGGATCGGCCCACGGTTATCAAAATCTCGTGGAAAGCTCGCTGGATTGGGGCATGGATCTCCCCAAGCTAAAAACCTGGCTTAATCAGCACAATCCCCGCGACCGGGATATTTTTTACCTCGCCTACTTTGGCACCGACAACCCGGACTATTATCAAATCAAGTCCACCCGGCTGCCCTCCTTCCCCGCTTGGGAATCCGAAGGCCGGTATGACCTGATGCCGGGCATTTACGCCATCAGCGCTACCCTTTTCGAATCTTTTTACATTGAAAACGAAGGGCCCTGGAACAAGCACTACGAATCCGAATACCAAAACTGCCTGCAGATTTTGCGAAAATACAATGCGGGAATTAAATCTCCGGAACAGATGTCCGTATTAATGAAACAATACGCCTTGTTTAAAAAACTCCGTTTTAACCGCCTTTGCGCGTGGTTGCGGCATAATCGCCAGCCGGATGACAATGTTGGCCACTCGATATTAATCTGGCGGCTGACGCAGGGGGAAATTGACGAAGCGCTTTACGGCGCGCCAGCGGAGCTCGTGGAAAATTCGCCGTTGATCGTCAATAAAAATGCGGGGTGAACAAAGTTGGCGTCACCTTACAAAATAACGGAGGAAAACCATCCATGCGAACAGACTGGCCCCGCTGATGGCTCCCGAAGAGATTAACCAGAGCAGCACACTTGGAAAGTTCTCGTTGGTGTTTTGATACGAATCCTCGGGATTATCAGGATTATAAAGCACCCCAAGCAATTTGGTCGGCAGAATTTCCGGGTGGGCATTGAAGCCCACGCAGTTTTTACAGCGGTACGACTTGTTGTTGGCGACAAAGACAATCACCGGGAAATCCGTCCCGGCCGGCCCGGCCTCCCCCCGAATCTCCCAGCCGCGCTGATCGCCTTGGGCCAGTTGCGCTTTGGCCCGCCATTTTTTATAACGCCAAATCTTTCCGAAGCCATTCGCCACCACAATCAGTGGCAGGACAATTAATAGAATAGCTACCGCGTCGTAATAGGGCCCTACCGCCGTTTTCGGGTGCGCGACGGGCGTAGAACCCGGCGGTAATTGCGCGAACAACGATTGAACGATGAAGTTCGCGCGGGTAAGCATTGTCTGCGTAAGCAATAATTCACCGTGCGCGGATGGCAACGTCAGAAAAGCCCGCCTGAGGAAAACAAATCCAATAAGTTGAGGATTCAGCGGGCGAAATTGTCGGTAAATATCACCCAAGCCGGGTAAAAGAACGCGGCCAAAACCAGAGGGAAAAGAATGACAATGGCATGGGGATAGCCGTAAGCGCCGATTTGGCAAGAGTCCTCCGGATCTTCCGGATTATAGTAAACGATCAAATCCTCCGGCATCAGTTCTGGTTGGCCAAAGTAAACAACACAGCTTTTACAGTCATATTGTTGTCCACTTTCACTGGAAAACAAAATTACCGGCGAATACCCGGTTATCGGACGGGGTCCGCTTCCTGGAACCTGATCCCAGCCGGTTTGTTTGCCGGGCGCCGTCTTCGCCCGGATTCGCCAACGTTCAAAGCGAAAATACCGGCGAACGCCTGAACCGATGATCAATAGCGGACAGGAGATTAAAATGACCTCCACGCTCACAAATAAGAACGCCGGAATCTGCGTTTTCGGTTGCCACGCAGCCGCAACAACGTCGAGCAGCGCCGCGGACAATCCATTGAAGCCTAAAGGCATATTTCGACAATTTCCCCAAAATGGTTGCCCGACATGGATTCGAACCATGACAAAGTGAACCAAAATCACTTGTGCTACCATTACACTATCGGGCAGAAAGCAAGGGGTGACGTTAAAGCAGGGATGGCGGCGGGGTCAAGATTATGAAAGAGCCGCCAGCGGAATAAATGGGGATTGCAGCGGCATGGGGGTATTCGGTAAGCAGTAGGCTGTTTGCCGCCACATCCGGCCCGGCACTTGCTACAACCCGGGCTCCACCCAGTCCATCCTCCTTCACTTTTACCGCCATGATCGACAAAATCACCCAAGACCTCGGCGACAAGGCCGACTACCTGCTCAACCACAAGTGCAAGACCATCGCCAAAGAGCGCCTGCACCTGCCCGGCCCGGATTTCGTGGACCGCATCTTTGCGCCGACGAGCCGCAACAACCGCGTGCTCAACAACCTTGACTGGATGTTCAACACGGGCCGCCTAGCAGGCACGGGCTACCTCTCCATCCTCCCAGTCGACCAAGGCATCGAACACTCGGCGGGCGCGAGCTTTGCCAAGAATCCGGACTATTTCGACAGCGAAAACATTGTGAAGCTCGCCATCGAAGGCGGTTGCAACGCCGTAGCCTCAACCTTTGGCGTACTCAGCTCCGTCGCGCGCAAGTATTCGCACAAGATTCCGTTCCTGGTGAAGATTAACCACAACCAGATTCTCACGTTCCCGAACACCTATGACCAGGTCATGTACGGCACGGTGAAGAACGCCTACGAAATGGGCGCGGCGGCCATTGGCGCAACGATTTATTTCGGTTCTCCCGAGAGCAATCGCCAGATCGTCGAAGTGGCCAATGCTTTTGCGGAAGCGCATTCCTATGGCATGGTGACCGTGCTGTGGTGCTACCTGCGCAATCCTGCGTTCAAGAAAGACAAGGACTACCACGTCTCCGCCGACCTTACCGGCCAGGCCAACCATTTGGGCGTCACCATTGAAGCGGATATCATCAAGCAGAAGCTCCCCGAAAACAACGGCGGCTACACCGCACTACAAATGGGCGACTCGAGCTACGGCAAGATTGACAAGCGCGTATATACTGAATTGACGACCGACCACCCGATTGACCTTACGCGCTATCAGCTGGCCAATTGCTATATGGGCCGCGCAGGCTTGATTAACTCCGGTGGCGCCTCGGGCACGCACGACTTCCAGGAAGCCGTCGCCACTGCGGTCATTAACAAACGCGCGGGCGGCATGGGCCTCATTTCGGGCCGCAAGGCATTCCAACGCCCGATGAACGAAGGCGTGAAACTGCTCAATACGGTGCAGGATGTCTATCTGTGCAAAGAAGTGACGGTGGCGTAGCGGCAGAATGGAAAATGGAAGAAGGAAAAGGGAAGAAATAGAGGCTGGTGCTCGTTTCTGATTTTTCCATTTCCATTTTTCATTTTCCATTTAGTTTTATGGACATCGTGCTACCCCCGCCCGGCAAGTTTGCGGGCTACATCTTCGACTGCGATGGCACGCTGGCGGCGTCCATGCACCTGCATTACCGTGCCTGGAAAAAGGCGCTGGCGGACCATGGCGCGAAGATTGATTTCACGTGGGAACTGTTCATTTCCCACGCCGGGCGCGGCACGGAGCAATTTGTCGGGCTGCTGAATGACGACCATGGCGAAACGCTCCACCCCGGCAACGTGGCGCGCACGCAGGATGCCATTCTCGCCGAAATACACCACACCGTCGAAGCAGTCCCGGAAATATTGGCCTACGCGCAACAACTGGCGAACGAAGGTAAGCTAATCGCCGTGGCCTCGGGTGGAACCCGCGACGCGGTGAACCGCACTCTGCATTATATTGGCGCGGGAAAATTATTCGAAGTCGTTGTGACGATCGACGATGTCTCCCGCGGCAAGCCGGCACCCGATACCTTTTTGCTGGCGGCGAAACGGCTCGGCGTAAAGCCGGAGGAATGCGTGGTGTTTGGCGATAGCGTGCTCGACATCGAAGGCGCCAAGGCCGCGGGCATGGCCTGGGTCAAGCTGGACCCGAAGTAGGCTGCGCTAGAGCACTCGCTGCCAGGTAAAACGAAAGGATTTTACCGGCTTGGGAAACCCGGCGGCTTTCTTTTTCCGAAAGAGCGCGATGTTGCGGGCGGGGTTGCGGTCCATACCCGTCTTGCAGGCGTCGCTCACATCCTTGTTGTCCACGGCGTAAATGGTTACGTTCATCAAATAAGCCATGCGCGCCACTTGGCTGAGGCGGTTGATGAATTCGCTGTCTTCCTTGCCGTAAAATCCGGAAAAATCCTCGTCGCAGCCGCCAACCTGCGTGAATCGTTTTTTATGAAAAAGCAAGGTGGTGTAGCTTCTTTCCAACGGCTGCGAGGTCCGATAACTCGCGCGCTGGGTGAGAAAGAAAAAATCGTCGTCCAATTCCAGTTCCTCGAATAATCTCCGGGCGTCCTCGGCGGGCAGGAGCATGTCAATATCGGAGAGGAAAATCCAACCCTTGGCCTGGGAACAACCCAGGTTGCGCGCGCCGGAGAAATTCCAGCGGATGTCCTCGTTGATCCGGAAAACCTTGATGGGCAGTTGGCAGCCATAACGTTGCACCACTTCCGCCGCCGGGGAATTTGGGCTGCCATCGTCCACAATAATGACCGTGGGCAGTTTTTTCAAAACCCCGGCATAGGAATTCCAGTTATCCAGCTGCGCCGCCAACATGTGCGGGTTGTCGTAATAGAGATAGACCAGGTTCATGGCAGAGGGCTGGGAACAGAAGAATTGGTCTTGCGATATGAAGTTGTCAAGGGAGCGGCTTTGGGATTTTTTAAATCATCCACCCCACCCCCAATACTCACCATCGAAGCAGGTTTTGTCCATCGCATTGCTCAAACTCTTTACATTCTTCGCTTACTATACCCCACATGAAAAAAACTATTCTCCGCCAAACTTCTTTCTTCGCCGCTGCGGCCTTGTGCTGCGCGACTCTACACGCCGAAGTCACCCTCGCCACGCCTTTTACCGCCCACATGGTGCTGCAGCGGGGAATGAAGGTGCCCGTCTGGGGCACGGCGGACGCGGGTGAAACCGTCACCGTCGAATTTGCCGGGCAAAAGAAATCTGCCACGGCCTCTGCCGACAAAAAATGGCGTGTTGATCTCGACTCCTTGACCGCATCAGCAGACAGCCGGACACTCAGCGTCAGCGGCACGGCTACGGCCACGCCGGTTAAGCTCGACGACGTGCTCGTCGGCGATGTCTGGCTCGCCTCGGGCCAGTCTAACATGGTTTTTCCTGTGCAGGCCAGCGGTCCGTATGGTGGTGTGCTCAATTTTGAAGGCGAAGTAGCCGCCGCGAAGTACCCGCAAATCCGTATGTTCACGGCCGTAGATACCAAAGCCCGCGAACCGCAGACCACCGTCAGCAGCAATTTGCGTTTGAGCGATGGCACGACAACTTCCGGCTGGGTGGTTTGCAGTCCGGAGACGGCTGGTGGTTTTTCGGCCATAGGCTATCTCTTCGGTCGCGATATCCAACTGCAAATCAAAGTTCCGGTAGGCATTCTCTGTTCCGCATCGGGTGCGAGTTGCGCCGAGGCCTGGATCTCACGTGAGTCGCTTCTCGCTGATCCCCAGACCAAGTACATGATTGATGGCTTGGACAAATCTTACGCGGTGTATTACGGCGATGGCGGGTCGGTGGCCGGCAATCCGGCAGCGGAAGCTCTTTTCCGTCCCACGCCTATCAACAAACCTCGCGGTCGCGTGGGCGCGCCGGATAAAGACCAGCACATGCCAACGGTGCTCTTTAACGGCATGCTCAACCCCCTCCTGCCCTACGCCATTCGCGGGGCGATCTGGTACCAAGGCGAGTCCATTACAGGCGGCACACCGGGCCTCAATCTTTACGGCCATGTTTTGCAGGACTTGGTGCAGGACTGGCGCAAGCAATGGGGCGAAGGCGATTTCCCCTTCTATTTTGTGCAATTGCCCGGGCAGGAAAACATCAGCAACAACCCGCGCATCCGTGAAGAGCAGCAGAAGGTGCTCGCGCTTAAGAATACCGGCCTGGCCGTGACAATTGACACGGGTGAGAAAAGCAATGTCCATCCGCGCAATAAACAGCCCACGGGCTACCGCCTGGCGCTAACCGCCCTGGCGAATGCTTATGGGCAAAATATCGAATTCTCCGGCCCGATGTTTGACGCGATGAAAGTCGAAGGCAGCACGGCGCGCATCAGCTTCACGCATGTCGGCAACAGCCTCGTGGCCAAAGGCGGTGCACTCAAAGGCTTCCAAATCGCCGGGGCCGACCAGAAGTTTGTGGATGCCGACGCCAAGGTGGACGGCAAAACGCTCGTGGTCAGCAGCCCGGATGTGAAAACTCCCGTGGCGGTGCGTTACGCCTATGTGAATTTTCCGGAAGGCTTGGGCTGCAATCTGTACAACAGCTACGATTTGCCCGCCGCGCCTTTCCGTACGGACACATGGGATTTCCCGATTCCAGGTATTGTCGAGAACTAGGGCTTGCCTCCCTCACCCTGTCGGGTAGGAACGCCAGCTTGTGAGTGCCCATACTGAACCGTTGGTGGACCGGCCGTTGAGCGGCCCGGCGAAACTGGCCATGATGGTCAGCGCCGCGGCGACGATCATCGCCTTCTACCTATTCATCAGCATCACCATCGTTTTGCTGGTAGTCTGGATAGCGTGCGAACTGGTCGTGGCGCTGGTGGGCATCCGTTTTGGCATGGCGGGTTATATCGCCGCTTATGTGGAACGGCATAGCAAGCTCCTCATCGTCCTGAGTAAACAATTGTGGCTGCGGCGGGGCGATACCTACCGGCTGAAGCTGGAGCCGGCGGAGGCGCCCGGCATTGTGGCCATCATGAACCGCCTGGCCCAAAGGCTGAATATCGCACCGCCGCAGGCCATTTACATCGAAATGTCCGCCGGAGCCTGGATTGAACTGCGCGGATTACAGCGTGATTTTGGCAAAAGCCACCTGGGCGTCGGCTACGACTTGCTCGCCGGGCTGACCGAAGAAGAAGTCGAGGCCGTGTTGGCCCACGAGTTGGTTCACGCCAAAAAGGTCATCCGCTTTTTAAAGCGTTGGTTGAATGGCGGGTTTTTCCGGGCTGTCGGCGTGGCTCGCAATTTATCCGGTATTGCCGATGCCCACCGCCGGGCGGGCAAACCCTTTCAAATCGCCGAATGGATTTTGGTTGTGGCCGATAAGATGATGCGCTGGTGCGCCAAATTGGTAACGGCGTATTCCCGGCAGGATGAATTTGAGGCGGACTATGGCGCAGCCGAACTCTGCGGCTCTGCGGGCTTACGCAGCGCGCTCATTAAGCTGGGCAATCAATCGTCCCGTCTGGCCCGCCTGCCCTGGAACGAGCGCATCGCCCAAATCCAATCGGAAGAAGGTCTAAGCCACTGGCTCGTCCAGGAGTTAACCACGACCGCCGGGAAATCTGCCGACGATGGGCCACATATTTACGACCGCTACTCCACCCACCCCGCCCTGCCCGACCGCCTGGCGGCCATGCCCGACGATGGCTCGAAATTGCACGATAGCCCGCCTGGCATTACGCTGCTCGCCGAACCCGACGCCGTCGCTAGAAAACTGCTCGAAGAAATTGAGCGGATTCAACTCAAGGCGGAGAATAAAGACGAACGGGCCTTGCGCTCCATGCTCAAGAAAATGCGCCGCCAGGGGCGCGTGCATCCGTATCAGCTACCCGGGTTAATCGTTGGGGTGGTGGTGGTGCTGATGGGTTTTTGGGCCGTCGGCGAAGAAAACGGGTTGGCCGTCGAATTGATTTTCGGCCTCGGCCTGCCGGTCGCCGCCTACATTTTTCTCTCCGCCCGCTACCGGGACCTCCGCGTTCTGCCGATGGTGGATTTTGCCGCCATCAAAGCCGCCGCTGCGGAAAAGCTGGAAATCAAAGATATCGAAACCGTCCAAAAAGAAATTGATTCCAAGCTGCGCGAGAAAATTGCCTCAACGAAAAAAGTTAAACGTAAGGTGGAAATACTGCTGGACGAAGCGTACCCCGCGCTGGCCAAAGGCGATTATCTCACCGCACACGTCGTGGGCCGGTTGTGCCTCAGCCTCGACCGCAAATATGCCGAAGGATCGCTACTCCTTGCCATCGCCTCGGCCGCCTTCCGGCAAAAAGCCCAGGCCGACAAATCCCTGTCCACCGTGCTGCAATTGACCAGTTTCAGTTCGGCTTCGAGTATCTGGGGGACGGCCTGGACCCTGGTGCTCGAGGGGAATTGGGGGGTGGCGGAGGCTTTTTTGCAGGAGCTGTTGCGCAAGCAGCCCAATCACCCGACGTTGCTCGCCCTGACCGCGCTCTGCCAGTCCAACCGGGGCAAACTGCAAAACGCCAGCGCGAACATCCGGAAAACCTGCGAGCCGGTGGCCGCCAGCGCGGAGCACCGGAAATTGTATATCAAGCTCTTGCTCGACCACGGCGACCAGCAGGAAGCGGCGCGCCAACTACAACAATTTGGTGAAGCCCAAAAATCTGACCGCGAACTTTTGTATTCCAGAATCCGCCTGCACCTGCTGCGGCGGGAGTTTCCTGCGGCGGAGGAGCAGATTGCCTTGTTGGAAGCGCAGGAAGTGCCGGGGCATTACTTCCTCGGCATTGGCGGCTTGTTTGAACGCGCGCGGAAGGATGATAAGGCCCAGGAGTTTTTCCAACGCGCGTTGCTCCGCGGGCATTATCCCGAAGGTTTGCTCGGCATGGCGCGGCTGGCCAACCATGCGGGGGATAAGGAGCTGGCGCGGCGCTACGCGCTGTCTTCCATGGACGTCACCAAAACGCTGGGCGAAAAAGCCACTTCCGCGCAGTTGGTCTTTGGCCATTCCCTGGCCATGCTCGTCAATCTGCAAGACCCGGTGGCCAATTGTCGTGCCTGGATTGCGCGCATCCCCGCGGCGGCCAAGCCCGGCCCGCTGACCAACCGCTCATTGATGGTCTACGCGGTGGAAGAAAATACCGTGCACGAATATACCGAGGCCGTTTTGCGCGCTCTGGAACCGGGCAAAGATTTCGCTTCTTCACCCAAAACCAAGCTGAACCTCGCTCCGCAGGACCTTCAGCCCGTCCGACCGGTCCGCCCCGGCATCCAATACGTTTATATCTAAACGGACTTATTTCTTTTTTCGGCTGTTTTGCCGCTCGGCATATTTGGCCAGCAGGTCGAATTCCAGATTTACGCGCGAGCCGGTTATAATCAGGCCGAGGTTCGTAACCTTGAGCGTGTGTGGAATTAGCCAGACAGCAAAGGTTGCTGCGCCGGCTTCGGCCAGCGTCAGCGAGACACCATCTATCGTAATGCTGCCTTTTTCGGCGATGTATTTGCTAAAAAATTTGGGGAACGCAACCTGGAGGTAGTAATTTTTTCCGACACGCTTAAAAATTTTTACCACGCCAACGCCGTCAATATGCCCGGTGACAAAGTGCCCGCCAAAACGGCCATCGCGGGCCACGCTGCGCTCGAGATTAACTGGCGAACCCTTGATCACTTCGCCCAGATTCGTGCGGCGGAGCGTTTCCTCCAGCAAATCAAATTCGAGGACACCGCGGGTCTTTTTCGCCACCGTCAAGCAGCAGCCATTGACCGCGACGCTGTCACCCAGACGCAGCCCGCGCAGAATGGTCCGCGCGCGCAAACGTAGGCGCCAGGCGGCTTTATGCTCGGCCAGACTCAGCACTTCGCCGGCTTCTTCGACGATACCCGTAAACATAAGACAAATGGTGACACGCTTAAAAAACGTCGGCAACAAGAATGCAGCAACGGTGAAATCCATCCCAGAGTTGCTTTTGCCTCGCGTAGCGAGAGTACGAATATAGCCGCGGTCCAGGCATGAAATGCGTGCATATAATGTATTGTCAGGATAGGCCTTCGACATTGACACCACTAGCTACCACAAATGCAATGAACCCATGCTCTGGCGAAATTATGTGCGATGCGCAGGATGGATGCTGCGTTGCGGATTTTTGATAACTGGATTGCTTGCACTAGGCGGTTGCTACGCAACACCAAGTTCTGTTCCTTGGAGCGCCGCTACCTACAGCTCTGGTAACGTCTATATAATGAAAGGGAGTTACTCACTTTTGAATTTTACCGCTATCGTTTCCCCAGAAGGCACATTTAAGAAAGCCGGCGGTATAATCGTTGGGCATCAATTTACGCTTTATAGAAAATCCAAAGAATTCGAGAAAATTGGGGAATTCAGCCAAAATGGGATGGATAATGGTCCAACGTATTTTGATTATTTTGCAAGCAAGGGAACCTTGGTCGCCTGGACTGAGGGTCATGTACAAAATCTAACCGATCGAGTCTCCGCCAGTTTTAATGGTCCATTTATCAGTCAATATTTCGACAGTAATCCGGGAGTTCCGTACCTTTTACTTTCTAACTCGGAAAAAAATCAATTTTCCGTAGTGAACAAAATCACCGGAGCCGCTACACCGCTTAAGCCCTCCACGGTGATTTTTATGGGGAAAGCGAAAGATGCACATAATAATTATTATCTCAATGATTATGGCTCAGTAATCATTCGCGCCGAACGTAATGATAGTGGCTCGATGATCGTTTCAGCTTTTGACATGGTCAGTGAAAAAACCATTCTTGAACCGCAAGCTGTTTCCGCCTCAATGTTAGGATCAGATCGATCGACGATAAAGTTCTGCAATGTTGTCAACGGCGTCGTTATTATGGTGTTGTCAAATCCGTCAGGTATAAATGGTTTACAAATAAGCGCAGGAAATGTAAGCAAAAAAATTCAAGATAATATCGATTCCCTCTACGAAGGCGGAAGGGTCTTCCAGGAAAATCCAG
>Ga0206943_1029_pt1 | contig 34527 bp, 30 predicted proteins | sample Alteio_BWOrgHeat_7_FD_153243 | JGI IMG/M metagenome (GOLD analysis project Ga0206943, IMG submission 153243) | Enriched cells from forest soil in Barre Woods Harvard Forest LTER site, Petersham, Massachusetts, United States -... | ecosystem: Environmental > Terrestrial > Soil > Temperate forest > O... | reverse complement strand
ACATCCTGGCTAAGCTGCGTGGATGTGCCCAGGGTTATATTAGCAGAGGCGTCACCGGTAAAGCAGTCCCAAATTTCCTGGGCCGGTTGGCGGGTTATAATATGCAATCCATCAGATATATAATTCGATTTAAAATTGGGATGAAATTCCCATGCTTCGTTAAAATCCCAACGGTAATAATGTGTAGCGTTTTTAGGGTCGTGGGTGCTTACATAAATTTTCAAATCAGTCGTAGCCTTAAAGCTAACACTATCAATGGGCGGGCTAACCATGGCATTAGTAAAATCAGAAACATATTGGCTACCATTACTGGTTTTTATGCGCAGGCGGTATTGATTGGTTGCACTTAGGTTTAGCGGTACGGCAGCGTAACTGCCATTACCCAATTCGCTTAAGACATAGCTGCTGCCTGTATTGCTTTCAATGGTCACAACGGCTTTTAGTTCGGGCCTGGTTGTAGAAGTACTTGATAAATTTACCGTACGGCTTAGTTTAATATAAGTAGAATCAGTAATGTTTATCAACCCTTCAACTACCAGGTAATTATTTATGGCAGTTATGGCCGGCGGGTTATACGGCACTTTACAACTGGTTATGCTTATTAAGGCTATAAGGTAAAAGCTATATGTAACCCAATTTTTCATATTACTTCCAATAACTTGGAGGCGTTTTACTGCCGCGCAGGGTGCAATCAACACATATAGGGGTTGCGGCCAGCCATCCTTTCATAGTAGTTGTGCCCGTGAACAAAATTGGATCAATGGGTAGCTGAAAAGTTATATAGCCCTGGAAAGCTGGGCTTAAATAATTTACAAATTGATTTGTAGATGGCGGCGGATACGGCGCGCAACAGTCCAGCGAATCAGCCTCGCATTTGGGGTAAAATGGAGTAGTCCTCCAATTTGGCAGCTGGCTTTTGGTTATAAATATCCTGTTGTTTGTAATAGTGCCGGTATTAATATAGCCAATAACAACCTCGGCAGGATTAGTTACGCCATGTATATTACCAATGGAGGCTGATGGCTGGGCATCAAAAATACTGCCTAACTGTTCCGTGTTTTTTTGAAGCAGGGTCCAGTAATCAAACGCGTCCTTTGTTAATGCATATTGTTTAACGCCAATGGTGTATTTTAAACTTATCTTTTCGGCATCGGGCGCAATGGTGTTCACAAGTGCCTGGCTTATCACATCCTGGCTAAGCTGTGTGGATGTGCCCAGGGTTATATTAGTAGAAGCATCGCCGGTAAAGCAATCCCATATTTGCTGGGCCGGTTGGCGGGTTATAATGTGCAATCCATCAGATATATAATTCGATTCATAACTCGGATGAAACTCCCACGCCTCGGTAAAATCCCAACGGTAATAGCGGGTGGCGTTTTTAGGGTCGTGAGTGTTTACATAAATTTTCAGATCAGTAGTAGCGGTCCAGTTAACACTGTCAATTGGGGGGCTTACCATGGCATTAGTAAAATCAGAAACATACTGGCTGCCATTACTGGTTTTTATGCGCAGGCGATATTGATTGGTTACATTTAGGTTTAGCGGTGCTGCAGCGTAACTGCCATTACCCAATTCGGTTAAGACATAGCTGCTGCCTGTATTGCTTTCAATGGTCACAACGGCTTTTAGTTCGGGCTTAGTGGTGGAGGCGCTTGATAGATTTACCGTACGGCTTAGTTTAATATAGGTTGAATCAGTAATGTTTATCAAGCCCTCAACTACCAGGTAATTATTTATGGCAGTTATGGCCGGCGGGTTATACGGCACTTTACAACTTGCTATGCTTATTAAGGCTATAACATAAAAGCTATATGTAACCCAATTTTTCATATTACTTCCAGTAAGCAGGCGGTGTTTTGCTGCCACGCAGGGTACAGTCAACGCATGATGCGTTAGCTGCCAGCCAGCCGGGTCCGGTAGAACCAATAACCGGGTAAATAGGAATTTGTAAAAGCGAATAACTCAAAAAAAATGGGCTGTTAAAATTTACATATTCATTGGTGGTTGGCGGGTGGGTGTTTGGGGCTGAACCCGGCGGCGGGCAACAATCCAGTGAATCAGCATCACATATAGAATAAAATGGAGTAGTAAGCCAATTTGGTAACTGTGTTTTTTTAACAATGAATATCCTGTTGCTGGTTACGGTGCCGGCACTGATGTAGCCAATAACAATTTCGGCCGGGTTAGTTACACCATGTATATTACCAATAGATGCCGATGGCTGGGAATCAAAAATGCTGCCCAATTGTTCGGTATTTTTTTGAAGCAGTGTCCAATAATCATAAGCCTCTTTTGTTAAGGCATATTGTTTAACTAATATGCTGTACTTAACGCCTATTTTTTCGACATCGGGCGCAATTGTATTTACCAGCGCCCCGGTTATCACATCCTGGCTAAGCTGGATTGATGTGCCAAGGGCTATATTATTAGAAGCATCGCCGGTATAACAATCAAAAATTTGTTGTGCCGGGGTCCTGATCGATATCTTTAATCCATCTGAAACATATTGTGAATCAAAATTAGAATGAAACTCCCACGCCTCTGTAAAATCCCAGCGGTAGTACCTGGTTAAGTTAGCGGGATCATGCGTATTGGCATAAATTTTAAGATCGGTCGTGGCCTTAAAGGTAATGCTGTCAATTGGTGGGCTAACTTTTGTTTGGTCGAAATCCGAAACATACTGGCTGCCATTGCTGGTTTTTATACGCAGCCTATATTGGTTGGTGCTGCTTAAATTTAACGGCGGCGCTGCATAGCTGCCATTACCCAGTTCGGTTAAGGCGTAACTGTTACCGGTATTGCTTTCAATAGTGAGCGTAGCTTTTAGCTCAGGTTTAAGTGCCGCAGCGCTTGATATATTTACCGTGCGGCTTAATTTAATATAGGTCGAATCGGTAATATTGATCAAGCCTTCAACCACCAGGTAATTGCTTACAGCAGTTGTGGCCGGCGGGTTATACGGAACTTTGCAGCCGGTTATGCTTATTACGGCTATGAGGTATAAGATAAATGCAGATCCTTTTTTCATATTATTTCCCGACGGCTTGTAGGCAACAATTTGTCCAACTTATTAAACGCCCACTATAAAATTAGGTATTAATTATTAAAAACGTGTTTACCAGTGTAATGTACGTAAAAAGTGTTGTTATAAGTATGTACGTAAAGGCCTGTTTTATGGTCTTCTCAATACTATTTATATAAGCCCCGCCTGCCACCAACCGCCCACCGCCTCGCACCTCCCGCTGTTTAGAATAATTCTAAATATATTTCCCTTACCAATAGTGTATTTATTACAATATAAATAATTGTAAATTTGCCTTCCATTTTATTGGATGGGGTTTGTATTATATAGCTCATGAGTGATATTCAAATAGTTGGTGCCCCTGCGGGCGTGGAGGGTGCGGGTTTTTTTGCTACTTCGCTTGATAAGGCGGTTGGTTTAGCCCGTGCAAACTCATTATGGCCATTGCCTTTTGCTACTTCCTGCTGCGGAATTGAGTTTATGGCCACCATGGCCTCACATTATGACCTGTCGCGTTTTGGCGCCGAGCGTTTAAGCTTTTCGCCCCGCCAGGCCGACCTGTTGATGGTTATGGGCACTATTGCCAAAAAAATGGGCCCGGTATTGCGCCAGGTTTATCTGCAAATGGCCGAGCCCCGTTGGGTTATGGCAGTTGGCGCCTGTGCTTCAAGCGGTGGTATATTTGATACTTACTCGGTTTTACAGGGTATTGATGAGGTTATACCGGTGGATGTTTACGTACCGGGTTGCCCACCTCGTCCCGAAGCTATTATTGATGGCTTTATGGGCATACAGGAACTGGTAAAAACAGAAACTTTACGCAGGAGGAACGAACCTCAGTACCAACAATTATTAGCTTCATACGGAATTCAGTAATGGGTAAAATAACTAACGAAGAGCTTTTAAAAAGCCTTAACAGTAAGTTTGAAGGTGCAATAACAGTAGTTGGCGAACCTTTTGGCTTGCTAACTTTAGAAACCGGCCGCGAACATATCATAGCTGTTTTAAGCTTTTTAAAAACCGACCCTGCTTTACAATTCATTTATTTAACAGATATTACCGCTATACATTACCCCGAGCAGGAAAAGCAAATTGGTGTAATTTATCATTTGCATAGCCTGGTAAACAATGTGCGTGTGCGTATAAAGGTGTTTTTGGCCGACAATGATGTGCATATCCCCACAGCTTCTACTGTATGGGATGGCGCTAACTGGATGGAACGCGAAACGTATGACTTTTTTGGGGTTATATTTGACGGGCACCCTGATTTGCGCAGGATATTAAATGTTGACGATATGACGGCCTTCCCGATGCGGAAAGAGTTCCCGCTGGAAGACCCGAACCGTGTAGATAAAAAAGATTATTTTTTCGGAAGATAAGAGCATGCAGAACCACCCCGTATATTCAGATAACGATCCGCAGAACGAGCTTTCAACCCTTAACTTAGGGCCAACGCACCCGGCTACGCATGGTGTGTTTCAAAACGTACTGCAACTGGATGGCGAACGCATTGTTAGTGGCGTATCCACCATTGGCTACATTCACCGCGCCTTTGAAAAAATTGCCGAACACCGCCCGTTTTACCAGATAACCCCTTTAACCGACAGGTTAAACTATTGCTCATCGCCCATAAACAATATGGGCTGGCACATGACGGTTGAGAAATTGCTGGGTATCCAAACACCAAAACGGGTTGATTACCTGCGTGTTATTGTAATGGAACTGGCCCGAATATCAGACCATATCATCTGTAACGGTGTATTGGGTGTTGATACCGGCGCGTTTACCGGTTTCCTGTACATGATGGAACACCGCGAAGCTATTTATGAGATTTATGAAGAGGTTTGCGGCTCGCGCCTAACCACTAATATTGGTCGTATAGGCGGCTTTGAACGTAACTTTAATACCATCGCTTTTGCCAAACTGCGTAAGTTTTTAAAAGATTTCCCGGTAACACTTAGGGAATTTGAAGCGTTATTTAACCGTAACCGCATATTTGTTGACCGTACCAAAGGCGTAGCCGAAGTTACTGCCGAAGCAGCGTTGAATTACAGCTGGAGCGGCCCGTTATTACGTGCTGCCGGTGTTGATTATGATGTTAGGGCCATGAACCCCTATTCATCTTATGAGGACTTTGATTTTGAAGTACCCGTGGGTGAAAAAGGCGATGTTTACGCCCGTTTCCTGGTGCGTAACGAAGAAATGTGGCAAAGCCTCCGCATCATTGAGCAGGCCTTGGTGAAACTGGAAAAAGAACCAACCGATATTTTCCATGCGGATGTACCGGAGTTTTATTTACCGCCAAAAGAAGAAGTTTATAATAATATGGAAGCGCTTATCTATCACTTTAAAATTGTGATGGGCGAGGTGCCTGCACCAAATACCGAAGTATATCACTCGGTTGAAGGAGCCAATGGCGAACTGGGTTTTTACCTGGTGAACGATGGCGGCCGCTCACCATACCGCTTGCATTTCCGCAGGCCAAGTTTTATTAATTACCAGATGTATGCCCCCATGAGCAGGGGGATGTTACTATCTGATGCGATAATTAACATGAGTAGTTTAAACGTTATAGCCGGAGAGTTAGATGCTTAGAGTTGACAATTCTGAACAGATCGCGGTGACGTTCTCACCGGGTTTGATAGCCCAGTTTGCTGATATTGTTAGCCGGTATCCGGCAGGAAAACAAAAAGCGGCCTTATTGCCTATACTGCATTTGGTACAGGCTGAGTTTGGCTGGCTAAGTGCCCCGGCGATGGATAAAGTGGCCGAATATTTGAAATTAGAGCATATTGAGGTTTACGAAGTGGCTTCGTTTTACAGCATGTATTTTTTAGCCCCACAAGGCAAATATATGCTGGAGGTTTGCCGCACAGGCCCCTGCTGTTTGGTAGGCGCCGAAAAAATAATGGATCATATTGAGCAAAAATTAGGGGTTAAAGAAGGCGAAGTTACTGCCGACGGCTTGTTTAGCTGGCGAGGTGTGGAGTGTTTGGCCGCCTGCGGTTACGCACCTGTTTTGCAAATTGGCCCCGAATATACTTTTTACGAGAATTTAACTAACGAATCGGTTGATAAGCTGATCCATGATTTAAAAGCTAAAGCTAATGGGAACTAAAGGCTCATTAATATTCCGCGATGTATTGTATGCGATAATAATCGGATTATTATTATTGCCATCCAATCCAACGGATATGTCCTTGTTAGTAAAAATACTTTTGATAACTATCGCTATTGCACAACGTGTATGGCAGCATGTTGCTTATTATAAGGTAACAGGCAAAATATATTAACAGATATGGGACGCAAATTACTTTTAGAACATATAAACGTACCCGGCATCAACACCTATGATGTTTACCGCTCAAAAGGCGGATACGCGTCTGTTGAAAAGGCTTTAAAAACACTTACACCCGAAGAAGTGGTGGAAGAGGTTAAAAAATCGGGCTTGCGTGGCCGTGGCGGCGCGGGTTTCCCTACCGGGATGAAATGGAGCTTTTTGGCTAAGCCTGAAGGCGTTGCGCGTTACCTGGTTTGTAATGCAGACGAATCTGAACCCGGTACTTTTAAAGACCGTTACCTGATGACCTATCTGCCCCATTTATTAATTGAGGGGATGATAGTAGGCAGCTATGCTTTAGGCGCTAAAGTATCTTACATCTACGTTCGCGGCGAAATGATGCCGCAGATACGCATACTTGAAAAAGCTATCGCCGAAGCCAAAAAAGCCGGATTTTTAGGAAAAAACATATTAGGCACAGGGTATGACCTGGAGTTATACGTGCAGCCGGGTGGCGGCGCTTATATCTGCGGCGAAGAAACCGCCCTGTTAGAATCATTGGAAGGTAAACGGGGCAACCCGCGTATTAAACCGCCATTCCCGGCAATTGCAGGGGTGTGGGGTTGCCCAACCGTGGTAAACAACGTAGAGTCAATTGCTGCCGTAGTGCCTATCATTAATGAAGGCGGCGAAGAATATGCAAAAGTTGGTATTGGGCGTAGTACAGGTACTAAGCTGATCTCCGCAGGAGGAAATATCAATAAGCCCGGTGTATATGAAATTGACCTGGGTTTGCCTGTTGAAGAGTTTTTATACTCGGACGAATATTGCGGCGGTATAGCCAACGGCAAACGCTTAAAGGCGGTTGTGGCGGGTGGTTCATCCGTGCCAATTTTGCCGGCTAACCTGTTTTTGAAAACTATTAATAACGAACCGCGCCTGATGAGCTATGAATCACTGTCGGATGGTGGTTTTGTTAGCGGCTCTATGATGGGTTCGGGCGGGTTTATCGCATTTGACGAAGACCAATGTATTGTTCGCAATACCTGGAACTTTGCCCGTTTTTATCATCATGAAAGCTGTGGACAATGTTCGCCCTGCCGTGAAGGTACAGGCTGGCTTGAAAAAGTATTGCACCGTTTAGAAAACGGCCATGGCAAAATGAGCGACATGGACCTGCTGGTTGATGTATCTAAAAAAATTGAAGGCAATACGATTTGTCCGCTGGGTGACGCGGCAGCTTGGCCGGTGGCCAGCGCTATACGCCATTTCAGGGATGAATTTGAATGGCATGTAACTAATGCTTCAGAAGCGGTGACACGTAACTATGGCTTAGCACATTACGCCGACCCTCTACCTAAGAAGGAAGAGGCTACTACATAAATAACCACGCGTGGAACAAGAACAAGCGGTTATAATTGAGTTTGATTATGGTCTTGACGAGGATGAATCATTTTATGATTTATCCGACAAGCTTAGGGTGCTGGTTGAAGAAAGTGGATTAGGAGAATATGATGGGCACGAAATGGCTATAGACAACAGTGACGGTTCTTTTTATTTATATGGGCCTGATGCTAAAAAGTTATACGAGGTAATAAAAGAGACAATAGAAAAAACGCCGTTTATGAATGGTGCAAATGTTATGTTAAGATTTGGACCTCCTAAAGTTGGAGTTAAGACAGTTAGCTTTATTTTGAATTTAAACTAATGAAAGTTACAATAGACGGGATACCAGTAGAAGTACCAGATGGAACATCGATCCTGAACGCCGCGAGGCTGATAGGTGGCGATGTTGTTCCGCCTGCTATGTGCTATTATTCAAAACTGGCAGGCAGCGGTGGTAAATGCCGTACTTGTTTGGTTAAGGTAAGCAAGGGCTCAGAAAAAGACCCGCGCCCTATGCCTAAACTGGTAGCCTCATGCCGCACTAATGTAATGGATGGCATGGAAGTGCAAAACCTTACCTCGCCCGAAGTTATTGAGGCACGTAAAGGTGTGGTTGAAATGTTATTGATAAACCACCCGCTGGATTGCCCGGTTTGCGACCAGGCCGGTGAGTGCGACCTGCAAAACCTGGCTTTTGAACATGGTGCCGAAAAAACCCGTTATGAATTTGACCGCCGCACTTTTCACCGTATAGATATTGGCGATAAAATACAACTGCACATGACGCGCTGTATTTTATGCTACCGTTGCGTTTATGTGGCCGACCAGATAACTGATCACCGCATACACGGTATATTAAACCGCGGCGATCATTCTGAAATATCAACCTATATTAAAGCAGCAGTTGATAACGATTTCTCAGGAAACGTTATTGATGTTTGCCCGGTAGGTGCTTTGACCGATAAAACTTTCCGCTTTAAAAACCGGGTTTGGTTTACCAAACCTGTTGAAGCGCATCGTGACTGCGATCATGAAAAGTGCAATGGTAAAGTAACCCTATGGTACAAAGGCGAAGAAGTTTTACGTGTAACCGCACGTAAAGATGTATATGGCGAAGTTGAAGAATTTATTTGTAACACCTGCCGTTTTGATAAAAAGAAAACTGCCGACTGGGTAATTGAAGGGCCGCGTAAGGTATCAAACCAATCGGTTATCAGTTCTAACCATTACGATACTTTGCGCCCGTTGCCGGTAATTAAAAGTAACCCGGCTTTGGTTGAAGCTAATAAGGAACAATTTGAACGCGAAACACGCTTATAATGGAATTTTGGGATATAATATTTAAACTGGTATTAGTTGTTATCATTTTCTTGATAAGCCTGGTGATAGCTATGTACTCTACTTATGCAGAGCGTAAAATAGCGGCATTTTTCCAGGACAGGATAGGCCCTAACCGCGCCGGGCCATGGGGTATTTTACAACCATTGGCCGATGGTGGCAAAATGTTTTTGAAAGAAGAGATCATCCCTACGAATGCCAGCAAGTTTTTATTTATAGTAGGCCCCTCATTGGCTATAATGACGGCCTGTATCGGGTCTGCAGTGATTCCATGGGGGCAGAAACTGGTTATAGGCTCGCGTGTTATTGACCTGCAGGTTGCAGATATTAACGTAGGCATTTTATACATATTCGGCGTAGTTTCCTTAGGCGTTTATGGCGTAATGATTGGCGGCTGGGCATCAAACAATAAATATTCGTTATTGGGCGCTATACGCGCGGCATCGCAAAATATCAGCTATGAAATATCAATGGGCCTGTCAATCATCGCATTGCTATTGGTAACCGGTACTTTAAGCTTACGCCAAATTGCCGAGCAGCAACATAGCTGGCATTGGAACGTACTATATCAACCGGTTGGTTTTATATTATTCATCATTTGCGCTTTTGCCGAAACCAACCGTACACCGTTTGACCTGCCTGAGTGTGAAACTGAACTGGTAGGCGGTTACCATACCGAATATTCGTCAATGAAACTGGGCTTTTACCTGTTTGCCGAATATATCAACATGTTTATATCATCGGCAGTAATGGCTACCTTATATTGGGGTGGTTATAACTACCCGGGTATGGATTGGGTACTGGCGCATACCGGCCCGGCAATTGGCCCTTTAATTGGAACCGCAGTATTATTCGCCAAGATATTTTTATTCATTTTCTTCTTCATGTGGGTACGGTGGACAATCCCCCGTTTCCGTTATGACCAGTTAATGGACCTGGGCTGGAAAATTTTAATACCACTGGCCATAGCCAATATTGTGGTTACCGGTGTATGGATTACTTATTATGATGCAGTGAAAAGACTAATATGGAACCACTAAGTAATAAAAGAAAAGTAATTGAATCAAAGCCGCTCAATTTTTTAGAGCGGGCTTACCTGCCTGCAATTTTATCAGGATTGGCAATTACGATGAAGCACTTTTTCAGGAAACCGGTAACTATCAGTTATCCTGAAGAAAAGCGTGAGTTTTCTGAAAACTTTCGTGGTATGCACTCCCTTAAACGGGATGAGAATGGCAAGGAACGTTGTACAGCTTGCGGCTTATGCGCGTTATCATGCCCTGCCGAAGCCATTACCATGATAGCTGCCGAGCGTCAGCCTGGTGAAGAAAATTTATATCGTGAAGAAAAGTATGCTGCCGTTTATGAAATAAATATGCTGCGCTGTATTTTTTGTGGCTTATGTGAAGAGGCTTGCCCCAAAGAAGCAATTTACCTTGATGGTGACATTGTGCCTGCGGATTATTTAAGGAAAGATTTTATATACGGCAAAGACAAATTAGTTGAGGCCCCGTTAAATCAATAAAGAAGTTTTATACCTTTGCCCAACTCGTTTTTGAGGGAAAAAGGTTTTGTAATTATTAAACCATGAACACATTTTACTTCATCGCGTTTTTATCCATTTTTTTCTCCATATTGGTAATCTCTGCCAAAAATCCGGTGCATAGTATTCTTTACCTTATACTCACCTTTTTTACGTTCACTATACATTATATTTTACTGAACGCGCAGTTTTTGGCCATTGTAAACTTCATTGTTTATATGGGGGCCATATTGGTGCTGTTTTTATACACGCTGATGCTCATTAACCTGAATAAAGAATCAGAGCCCGTAAAATCAAACCTGGTAAAATTTGCGGGCGTTATTGGGGGCGGCTGCTTTTTGGTTACCATTATTGCATCATTAAAAGCGTTTAGCGTATCGCCGTATGTAACGCTGCAAGACCCCGGCCTGGGCCTGGTAAAAAACTTAGGAAAAGTATTGTTTAACGAATTTTTACTGCCGTTTGAGATTTCATCTGTCCTGCTGTTATCAGCAATGGTAGGTGCTGTTTTACTGGCTACTAAAGATTCAAAATCAGCCGCGTAATGAAAACTTTAACAGATACTATACAAGCTATACCGCTTAACCATTACATACTCTTAAGTTCAATTATATTTTCAATTGGGGTAATAGGCGTATTGATACGTCGCAATGCTATTGTGATATTTATGTCGGTCGAACTGATGCTGAACTCTGTAAACCTGCTGCTTACAGCTTTCTCCGTTTACCGCGGCGATGCAACCGGCCAGGTTTTCGTTTTCTTTATTATGGCATTAGCCGCTGCCGAAGTAGCCATAGGGTTGGCGATAATAGTAATGATCTATCGCAATACAAACTCGATAGATATTAATGTGCTGAACAGGTTGAAATGGTAGAAGAGATTTCGGATTTCGAATGTTCGATTTCGGATTTGGGGCGATTTGTAAATTAAAAAATTAATACAAAAAACGTATTACGTACAACGTTAAACGTACAACATATAACATGGATAAATACATCTGGCTTATTCCTTTATTACCGTTAGCCGGTTTTATTATTAACGGCCTTGGCCGCAACACCTTATCAAAAGGCGCTATAGGCTTTATTGGCAGCGCGCTGGTATTTGCTTCATTTGGTATAAGCGTTGGCGCTTTTCTGCAGATCAAATCTACCGGGCATGCTATTAACGTTACCCTGTTCGACTGGTTTTCTGTTGATTACCTTAAAGTAACCTTTTCGTTTCTGGTTGATCAGTTAAGCGCGTTGATGTTGCTCATCATTACCGGCGTAGGCTTTCTGATACACCTGTACTCGGTTGGATATATGCATGACGACAAGGGTTTTGGTAAGTTTTTCTCGTACCTCAACTTGTTTGTGTTTTTTATGCTGCTGCTGGTAATGGGGTCAAACTACCTTGTCATGTTTATAGGCTGGGAAGGCGTGGGTTTATGCTCATACCTGCTTATCGGGTTCTGGTACACTAATCCCGATTATGCCGATGCCGCTAAGAAAGCATTTATCATGAACCGCATAGGTGACCTGGGTTTCCTTATCGGGATGTTTTTAATATTCACCACTTTTGGCAGTTTAGATTATTCAACTGTTTTCACCAAAGCGGCCGGTATGCATTCGGCAGACGGCCCGTTTGTATTGATCACGATATTATTATTTATAGGCGCTATAGGTAAATCGGCACAATTGCCTTTATTTACCTGGCTGCCTGATGCAATGGCGGGCCCAACACCGGTGTCGGCTTTAATACACGCTGCAACCATGGTTACCGCTGGCGTTTATATGATAGCCCGCTCGAATATTTTATTTACCATGGCGCCTGATACCATGGAGGTTATAGCCATTGTAGGTTTAACTACAGCTACTTTCGCGGCATTAATAGCCTTAACACAAACCGATATTAAAAAGGTACTGGCTTATTCAACGGTATCGCAGTTAGGCTATATGTTTTTAGGCTTGGGTGTTGGTGCTTATACCGGCGCGTTTTTCCACGTACTTACGCACGCGTTTTTTAAAGCCCTATTGTTCCTGGGTGCAGGTTCAGTAATTCACGCGGTAAGCGGCGAACAGGATATGCGTAATATGGGCGGCTTAAAAAGCAAATTGCCCATTACTTTTATAACTATGCTGGTTGGTACCATTGCTATATCAGGTATCCCGCCATTTGCAGGGTTCTTCTCTAAAGACGAAATTTTGGCCCATGCCTTTATGCATAGCACTACTTTTTATGTAGTAGGTGTTATTACGGCTATGTTCACCTCCTTCTATATGTTTAGGATGCTGTACCTTACTTTTTATGGTAAATTCCGTGGTACGCATGAACAGGAGCATCACTTGCATGAATCGCCTTCAAGCATGACCATACCGCTTATCATTCTGGCTGTATTATCGGCAGTTGGTGGCTTTATCGGCGTGCCCGAGTCATTAGGTGGCGGCCATTGGCTTGAGCACTTTCTGGCGCCGGTTTTTGCATCATCAACCAAAATTATGGGCGAACAAACCCTGCCGCAAAACACCGAATGGATGTTAATGGGCGTATCGGTATTGGGCGCGTTGATCGCTTTGGTTTATGCTTACAGTAAATATGTTAAAAAAGCGCATGTGCCGGTTGCCGATACCGAAGAGCGCCCTGCTTTGGTCAACTTATCATACCATAAATTTTATATAGATGAATTGTATGATGCCGTAATACGCAAACCGCTTGATGCATTATCGGGCTTCTTTTATAACGTGGTTGACCGCCTGGGCATTGACGGTTTTGTAAACGGTTTAGGCAAAGGGTCAGTTGAGGCAAGTAAAGGCTTGCGCCTGTTGCAAACCGGTAACGTTGGTTTCTACATTTTTATGATGGTTGTTGGCATTGTAGCCATATTGATATATAGTTTTATTAGTGTTCATAATATAAAATGACGGTTAGTATATTAATTTTTTTGCCGGTAATTGCGGCACTCGCTGTTTTAGCATTTAAAAATGAAGCAGCTAAACATGCCGCGTTATTTTTTGCTGTTGTTGAATTTGCAGTGGCAGCGGTATTTTTGAGCCGTTTTGTGCCCGATGCCTCAACACAATTTAGCGTTAACGCTCCGTGGATACCCAAAATGGGCATTTATTTTAACGCGGGCATTGATGGCATAAGCATGTTAATGGTGTTGTTAACCACGCTGCTTGTACCACTTATTATTTTAACTACCTATAAGCACCAGTATAAAAACGCGGCTGTATTTTACGCGTTAATACTATTTATGCAGGCAGCTCTGGTGGTTGTATTTACCGCTTTAGACGGGTTTTTATTTTATGTGGGCTGGGAAGCCGCGTTGATACCCATCTATTTTATTTGCGCCTTATGGGGTGGCGAAAACAGGATACGTATCACCATCAAATTTTTCATTTACACATTCGCCGGGTCGTTATTTATGCTGCTGGGTATTATTTACCTGTACTTGCAAACACCTGTTAAAACATACGATCTGCACCAATTTTATAGCTTAACGTTAGATGCTCACCACCAAACATTCGTATTCTGGGCATTTTTCCTTGCATTTGCTATAAAGATGCCGCTATTCCCTTTTCATACCTGGCAGCCCGATACTTATACCGAAGCGCCATCGGCGGGTACAATGATGCTGGCAGGTATTATGCTAAAAATGGGTATTTATGGTACTATAAGGTGGATGATACCAAACGCGCCGTTAGGTTTTATAAACTGGCAGGCGTTAGTGCTTATTCTCGCTATAATAGGTATTTTATATGCGTCCATTATCGCTTTCAAACAAACTGATGGCAAGAGGTTAGTTGCCTATTCGTCAATAGCTCACGTTGGCCTTATAGCGGCGGGTATATTTTCATTCACTACCCGTGGGTTACAAGGCGCCATGATACAGATGATCAGCCACGGTATAAATATTGTTGGTATTTTCTTTATATGGGATATTATCAGCAGCCGTTTAAATACACGCGATATTAGACAATTAGGCGGCATAGCTAAAGTAGCGCCTAATTTTGCCCTAACATTTTTAATTATTGTATTAGGCACGGTTGCCTTACCATTAACCAATGGATTTATCGGCGAGTTTTTACTGATCAACGGTGTTTACCAGGCAAACATGATATTGGGCGCTATTGCGGGTTTAACCATCATATTTGGTGCGGTTTATATGCTGCGCATGTATAAAAATGTGATGCAGGGCGAAACCAACGCGTTAACGGCAACATTTACCGATATACACGGATCAGAGAAATTAGCTTTAGGAATAATTTGTATTTTAATAATAGGTATTGGGGTATATCCGCAACCTATATTACATATATCTGAAGCCTCGATTAATGAATTAGTACATGCTATAAGTGTTAAACTATATTCGGGCGCCGCGTACCATTAAGTAAAAGATAAAAACCAGGTTTTAGAAATTTAAAATATATCAATGAATACCATAATACTTATATCTGTAATACCAATAGTACTGCTTTATTTAGGCTTATATAAAGCTAAAAAGGCATTATTGCCGGTTAGTATTATAGGCTTGATAATTGCGTTAGGTTTGGCCATTACACAATGGACAACGCCCGATGTAGCCCAGCCCACTTTTCATGGGATGCTGCTTTTTAATAACTTCTCTATCGCCTTTTCAGCAATTACTATTACGTCAACTATACTTATCCTGTTATTATCAAAAGGGTATTTTGAAAAAATAAGCAACCATATTGCCGAGTATTACGCTATCATTTTATTTTCGCTGGCGGGTATTGTGGTTATGGTATCATACTATAATTTAACCATGCTTTTTATAGGTATCGAAATTATGTCGGTGAGCCTGTATATACTGGCAGGTATTAAAAAGAATGATTTTGCATCAAATGAAGCCGCATTAAAATATTTCTTAATGGGAGCCTTTTCAACCGGGTTTTTGCTGTTTGGTATTACTTTAATATATGGTGCCACGGGCTCATTTCACCTGGATGTTATCCGTGACTATGCATTAACAACGCAGCATATTGACCCTATATTTTATGTAGGCATCGTATCAATTATAGTAGGCTTATGTTTTAAAGTAGGGGCAGCGCCATTTCATTTCTGGACACCTGATGTATATGAAGGTTCACCTACACTGATTACCGCTTTTATGTCAACCGCAGTGAAAACTGCCGGGTTTGCCGCTTTCCTGCGTTTGTTTTCAACCTGTTTTGTGCCGCTTAATACTTTTTGGGTACCTACTTTGGCTATAATTGCTGTTATAACTTTATTTATTGGCAACATTACCGCGCTGTACCAGCAAAGCTTTAAACGTATGCTGGCCTATTCAAGCATCTCGCATGCGGGTTATTTATTGTTTGCGGTTATAGTAATAGGCGCGGGCTCGGCCAACGCGGTTTTTGTTTATGCTACGGCTTATTCTATTGCTTCCATCATAGCCTTCGGTGGCTTAATATTGGTGCAGCAACAATCGGGCAGCGATAGTTTTGACAGCTTTAACGGCCTCTCAGCAAAAAATCCGTTCCTGGCCCTGGTAATATCCATAGCCATGCTATCATTGGCGGGCATACCGCTTACAGCAGGCTTTATAGGTAAGTTTTATATGTTCAGCAATGTGTTGACAGGGCACCAGGTATTGCTGGTAGTTATAGCCATTGTAAACGCCATAATAAGCATTTTCTATTATTTCAGGGTTATTATAGCTATGTATTTCCGCAGCGCCGAAAGTACCGAAGTGGTGGTACCGGGTTATTATAAATTTGTTTTAGGCATTTCTGCCTTAGCAACTATCGTCATCGGTATTTTCCCTGCCCTTATATCAAATCTTATTTAATATTATACTAATAAACTACGATATTGATTTAATATTTGTAGTTTTACGTATATAGTGAATGGAAAATTTTTGGGAACACCTTCAAAATTTAACGGACGCTCAATCCATTTTAAGCAAGGGAGGGTTCTATCTTTTGCTTATTGTTGTTTTTGCTGAAACCGGCCTGTTTTTCGGTTTTTTTTTACCGGGAGACTACCTGCTTTTTATGGCCGGCCTGCTTTGCTCGGCAGGAATGATCGATGTGTCACCCGCAGTTTTAGTGCTTTCGCTCATAACAGCCGGTGTTTTAGGCAACTATACCGGCTATTGGTTTGGCTACCGCACAGGCCCCGTGTTATTTAACCGGCCCGATTCATTCTTCTTTAAAAAGCGTTACATCGTAGTAGCCGAAGAGTTTTATGCCAAATATGGAGGCATGGCATTGATTTTAGGCAGATTTTTCCCAATAATCAGAACTTTTGCCCCTATCTTTGCGGGTGTTGTTAAGGTTGATTTTAAGAAGTTTACCTTATACAACTTAATTGGCAGCATTACCTGGGTAAGCATTTTTACATTAGGCGGCTTTTTTTTGGGACGAAGATATCCGCAAATGAAGAACTATGTTGAATATATTGTTGTTGGATTAATATTAATTACAACAATTCCGCTGATTATCGCTTTCCTGAAGAGACGGGTGATCAAAGGCGAAAAAGTTCATTAACGAATAATAAATTTTATATTACACACTAAATGAGTACACAACATCCCTGGCACCAGATTTCACCGGGTGATAATATTCCTGAAACAGTAAACGCAATAATTGAAATTCCGAAAGGCTCAAAAGCCAAATATGAAATTGATAAAGAATCGGGGCTGTTAAAGCTCGACCGCGTGTTATTTTCATCGGTAATGTACCCTGCTAATTATGGTTTTATTCCCAAAACTTATTGCGATGACAAAGATCCTTTAGATATATTGGTGCTTTGTTCAATTGATGTGTTCCCGATGTCGATAATTGAAGCAAAAGTAATAGGGGTAATGCACATGGTTGATAATGGCGAACAGGACGATAAGATAATTGCGGTTGCCAAAAACGATATGTCGGTAAATTATATCAATGACCTTAATGAACTGCCCCCGCACGCGATGACTGAGATCGTCCGTTTCTTTAAAGATTATAAGAAACTGGAAGACAAAAACGTAACGATCGAACATTTGTTAGGCAAGCGTTATGCGCATAAAGTGATAACGGAAGCCATGGAACTGTATCAGACGACTTTCCCCATATATAATAAATAATTAATGGAGCCTGATATTCACATAAACGGTTACTACATTATCCTTACCATTTTACTGGTTGTTTTGAATGGGTTTTTTGTAGCCGCCGAATTTGCACTGGTTCGTGTGCGTGGCTCACAAATTGAAGTGAAAGTTAAAGCAGGCAGCCGTGTGGCCCGGCTTACCCGCAGCATAATGGCAAACTTACCGGGCTATCTTGCTGCAACACAATTGGGCATAACCATAGCGTCGCTGGGTTTGGGTGTAATAGGCGAAGGGGTATTTACTAACGTGATGCTGAATGTATTTAAAACATTTGGCTTCGAAATAACTTCAGTACTTATCATAAATATATGCAGGGTATGCGCATTTGTGGTAATTACTGTGTTAAGTATTGTTTTTGGCGAATTAGCCCCTAAACGATTGGCTATACATAGTTCTGTACGCATGGCTTTGGCTATCTCGGCCCCGTTACGGATATTTTTCGTGGTATTCAGGCCCATCATTTGGGTTTTAAATGCGTTTGCCAATTTTATTTTAAGAATTTTGGGTATAACACCCGTACAGGGCGAAACACACCACAGTTCGGAAGAACTGCAGTTTTTGCTGGAACAAGGGAAAGAGACAGGCGCAATTGATTCAAGCGAGCATGAACTGATACAAAATGTATTTGATTTTAATGAGCGCGTAGTGAAAAACATTATGGTGCCGCGCACCAAAATATCGGGCATTGAAATTACTACAGACAGGGATGAGTTATTAGAAATATTGATCACCGAAGGTTACTCAAGGTTACCGGTTTATGATGATGTGATTGATAAAATAGTGGGCATCGTACACGCTAAAGACATATTGCCCTTGCTGGCGCGTAATGAAACTATTATTTTAAAAGATATTATCCGCAAGCCATATTTTGTGCCCGAAACTAAAAAAATTAATGACCTGATGGCCGAGCTGCAACAAAAGCGTATCCAGATAGCTATTGTATCTGACGAGTTTGGCGGTACAGCGGGCATGGTAACGCTTGAAGATATTGTTGAAGAGCTGGTAGGCGAGATACAGGATGAATATGATGAGGAAAAGCCGATAGTTGAAAAAATAAACGATCGCGAATTTGTGGTTAATGCACTGGCACCCATATATGATGTAAACAGCCATTTACCGCATGATTTGCCCGAGGACGGCGACTTTGACACCGTATCGGGCTGGTTAGGTGATATATTTGGTAAAATACCCGACGTAGGCGAACAAAAGGAATCAAACGGGTACAATATTACCGTATTGAAAAAATCAGATCAGAACATTGAATCAGTTAAACTGGAGTTGCTGATCAATGAAGAAGATGCTGTAGATTTACATTAATTAGAGCCAAGAAGCAAGAGCCGGGAACCAAGACTGAAAAATCAGCGAAAATTCTTTGTCTTGACTCTTGATTCCCGACTCTTGATTCTAAAAAGATGCAACTTTTTTACACGCCCGATATTGAACCCACGCACCCGCAATACTTTTTGAGCGAAGAGGAAAGCAAACACTGTATCAGGGTATTAAGGTTAGAGATAGGTGCCGAAGTTCAACTAATTGACGGTCGCGGAGGGTTATATACCGCTCAGATAAAAGACGCTCATCCTAAAAGGACCATACTGCAAATAACCAACGTGATAACGGGGTTTAATAAACGCAATCATTATCTGCACATAGCAATAGCCCCAACAAAAAATATTGAGCGGTTGGAATGGTTTTTGGAGAAAGCCACCGAAATTGGTATCGACGAAATATCATTGATCATTTGCCAGCGATCAGAACGGAAGGAAGCTAAAACCGACCGTTTAAATAAGATCATTACCTCGGCTATTAAACAATCATTAAAGGCTTATCATCCTGTTTTAAACGAGCCGCAGCCCTACAATAAATTCATCGCGCAGCAATTTGACGGGCAAAAGTTTATAGCGCATTGTGACAACGGTGAAAAGACAAATTTGAGTAACGAATTGCAAAAACAGGGCCGCTATTTAATATTAATTGGCCCCGAAGGTGATTTTAGCCCAAATGAAATTGATGGCGCTTTGCAAAACGGATTTAAAGCAATAACTTTAGGTGAAAGTCGTTTACGCACGGAGACGGCTGCTTTAGAAGCCTGTTTTGAGATCAATTTTTTAAACCGCTAATGCATAGATCAATTTATATCGCCGCTTTTATATCGCTGCTTTTCTTAAGCAGTTTTAATGTGCCCGGCTATAAAATGGGGCGATTAAAATACAGCGGCGGTGGCGACTGGTATGGCGACCGCACCGCGCTGCCAAACCTTATCAAATTTTGCAATGATAATTTAAAAACTAATTTCCAGCCCGATGATGAAGTGGTTGAACCCGGCAGCGCCGAGTTGTTTAACTACCCTTTTGTTTTTATGACAGGGCATGGCAATGTTATCTTCTCGGACGCGGAAGTGCGTAACCTGCGCAAATATTTAACGGGCGGCGGCTTCTTGCATATTTGCGATAATTATGGGCTGGATCAATTTATCCGCCCGCAAATGAAGAAGGTTTTCCCTGAGCTTGATTTTGTGGAGCTGCCGCTCAACTATCCAATATATCATCAAAAATATCAATTCCCAACAGGGCTGCCCAAAGTACATGAGCATGATGGCAAACGTGCCCAGGGGTTTGGGTTAATATATAAGGGGCGACTGGTGTGTTTTTATGATTACGAATGCGATTTGGGCAATGGCTGGGAAGACTTTGGTACCTACGCAGGCGATACGCAGGAAACACGCTTAAAAGCCTTAAAAATGGGCGCTAACTTAGTTCAGTATGTATTAACGCAACAATAGTTTTATCAGCGAAATCATTTCATCAAATAAATCAGCGGTCCAAACAATTTACTCTCAATGTATAAACTAAAGGTAAACGATAAATACGATTATAGCGTGGATAAAACTGCCGAAGGGCTGTTTATAAATGACCATAAAATAAATGCCGATGTTAAACAGTTAAACGCAACTACCTGGCATATTATTAATAACCTGCAATCCTACAACGTAGAGATGGTAAGCTTTAACCCGGCTGATAAAACAGCCGAAATTAAGGTTAATAACAATATATACACCGTTGCCGCTAAAGACCAGTTTGACCTGCTGCTCGAAAAATTGGGGTTAAGCAGTTTAAATGCTACCAAAATAAGTGAGCTAAAAGCCCCAATGCCCGGGCTGGTTTTAAAAGTATTTGTTACCGAAGGCGCCGAAGTAAAAAAGGGCGACAACCTTTTTATACTGGAAGCCATGAAAATGGAAAATATTATCAAATCGCCGGATGATGTTACGGTAAAAACGGTTAAAATAAAGCCGGGGGATAAAGTGGAAAAAGGGCAGGTGTTGCTGCAGTTTAGTTAAGGTGAAAAAACAATAAAGCCGTCATTGCGAGGAACGAAGCAATCCCTACACTTGCTAATCAACTTCTGAAAGGCTTGTTGAAAAGAAAAAGCCGCCGATTTTATCTCAGAACAATATTAACTTATATTGAATGTCTGTTGTAGAGATTGCTTCGTTCCTCGCAATGACGACACGCATAAAAAAGAGCGGCCCTGTTAATAAAGCCGCTCTTTTTGTTTGTGATTAGTAAGATCAGTTTCTTTATTTCGGTTTATAAGCCTTAGCTGCTTTTACGCTAAAATGCGGTTTGCCTGATGTATTTATTTCAGGTGCGCCAACTAAGGTCATAGCGCAACGGAAACCTACTTCGGCACTGGCATCATCCTCATTCATAAAGCGGCGTGCTGCAGGGTTTAACCAATAAGCCATATCGTTCCATGAACCGCCTTTATAAACCTTCGAGTGGTCGTTAACTAAAGTAGTTGTGCCATATAATGATGAGTTAACTGTATCGGCAAAGCCGCGTTGATCAGGATTGTATGGTTTACCTGTTAATGGGCTTTTAACCGGTGCATTACCAACTGTAATACCGCCGGTATTAGGTACAGCGCCCGCAGGAGGTGTGCCGGCAGTACCTTGCTGAGCTTGCTGCGAAGCCATCAGCTCGGCATAAGTCATTTTTTTACCGCTCTTAGCAGGGTCATTAATAGGGCGACCGAATTTATCTTTGGCGTAAAGGCCTTTGGATGGGTCGGCTAAACGTTTATTGGTAAACTGGTTACCACGGAAAGGGTTAAAATCATCAGTTTCTTCAAAAGATGTTTGACGGTAAGTATCCTGTACCCACTCGTTAACATTGCCTGCCATTTGGTATAAACCAAAATCATTTGGCTGGTATGACCTTACCGGAGCGGTAATTAACGCCTTGTCATTAAGGTAACCACCAACACCACCGTTATCACCAAGCCCGCGTTTAAAGTTGGCCAATATTAAACCACGTGTTTTTTTCTGAGGCGAGCGTACGCCCAAACCATTCCATGGATATATCCTGCCGTCATTGATGTTTTCAAACTGGGTATTGCCCGCCAAAGCTAAAGCTGCATATTCCCATTCGGCTTCTGTTGGTAAACGGTAAGCCGGTTTTAAAATACCATCTTCCATTATAGCCGGCCTTCTAACTTTAGTATTACCGGTAGTGCCGGGTGCAGGAGCTTTGGCATTCAGGTCTATTTTCATCCCTTTTCCATCAACTCCGGGGCCCCTGTATTGCCCGTTCAGGTACATGTCAGTATTAAATGGTGTAGTTGGCGAGGTGCCGGTTGCGGTTGCACCGGCAGCAGCCGTGCCATTGGCGGTTTGACCTTTTGCTTTTTGTTTGCCGGTTAATAGCATACCCTTGCTTTGTAAAATATTTTCGTTGGTTACATCGGTACGGTAGGTACAGTAATCCTGTACCTGGTCCCATGAAACACCCACTACCGGGTAGTCTTCAAAAGCAGGGTGACGCAGGTAACTATCAACGTAAGGCTCGTTGTATGATAACGGGCTGCGCCAAACCAATGTATCGGGCAGGGCGTTGTAGTATGTTTCGTAATCCTGGAAATTGGTTTTTATCCAATGTAAATAATCAAGCCAGTCCTGGTTTGAAACTTCTGTTTCATCCATATAGAACGAAGCAATGGTTTTGCGCGAACGAACGTTGTTATAATCATAAGCAACGTCCTGGTCGGCGCTGCCGCCCAAAACAAATGTTCCGCCTTCAATAGCTACAAGGCCCGGCCCCGGTGAAGGGTGGGTTTGTGCAAACTTTATATAGCCGCCGTTGTTCTTATCATTATAAGCTATACCCGTTTTTTCCGAACGCTGGTGCTTACCACAACTGCTCAACAGGGTTCCCATACTCAACAGCACCAAAGCAGTATTAGTAAAAAGTATTTTCATATTTTTACGCATAAAATATTATAGAGGTAAATTTAAAAAAAATTATATTAAAAGCTAATTTAATCAGTTATAGATTTAATTACAAAAATGCTTCTTTTATTGACACTTGAACGAAAAATCAATAAATATAGTTTCAACAAGGGGTATTTTATCCAAAAATTTGGCAGGTTACAATACAAAGAATAGAATTAGCTTATCTTTATCAACTGAAAAAACTAAACTGGACAATGAGGTTTTCTTATTTTAAGGCTACTTTTATTTATATATTACTTTTATCGCCTTTATTGGCTGTTGCGCAAACCAATACCAATGGGAGCAATTCAACCTCCATACCAACCGCCGTACCGTTTTTAAATATTTCGCCCGATTCACGTTCAGGGGCGATGGGCGATGCTGGTGTTGCCCTTTCGCCCGATGTAAATGCAAATTTCTGGAACCCATCAAAACTTGCTTTTTTAGAGGACCCGGACGCGGTTTCATTATCATATAGCCCCTGGCTACGCCATTTAGTGCCCGATATCAGCTTATCCTATTTAAGTTACGCGCATAAAATTGACGACCGTAATACACTTGGCGCTTCGCTGCGGTATTTTAACCTGGGCTCGATACAATTGGTAGATGCCAGCCAAAATAACCAGGGGACGTACCGGCCCAGTGAATATTCGCTTGATGTTTCATTGGCCCGTAAATTTGGGGATGATTTTTCATTAGGGTTAACCGGTCGCTATATTCATTCTGACCTGTCGAACGAGTCATTTGCAACAGGCTCGGCACAGCAAACAAAGGCTGGTAACGCTATTGCCGCAGATGTATCATTATACTATAAAACTTCGGTGGAGCAATTTGGTGTCCCCGCAGTTTTTGCCTTTGGTACTGATATATCAAATATCGGCACAAAAATTACTTACGCCACAGGCGGAACACCTTACTTTTTGCCTACTAATTTAAAGATAGGCGCGGCAAATACCTGGAACCTTGATAACCTTAACCAGGTAACTTTAACGCTCGACCTGAATAAGCTTTTAGTACCAACACCACCTTTAAGAGATTCTACCGGAATGATCACAAAGGGTGTTAATGATAATGTATCTGTACCGGCGGGTATTTTTGGGTCGTTTACCGATGCACCGGGCGGATTTAAGGAAGAATTGCAAGAGATCACCTATTCGCTTGGTATTGAATATGTTTACAATAAGCAATTTTACCTGCGGGCCGGTTATTTTTATGAAAACCCCAACCAGGGGAACCGCCAATATGTTACCATGGGCGTAGGGTTGAAATATGATGTGTTTAAATTTGATTTTTCATACCTCGCTGCAAGCCAGCAAAACAGCCCTTTGGCAAATACCATAAGGGTAAGCTTATTGGCCAGTTTTGGCAGCACTAAATAAAAAATGGGAAAAATTAGGGTAGGTTTTGGGTTTGATGTTCACCAGTTAAAGGAGCAGCATCCATTTGTTTTAGGCGGTGTAAATTTGGAACACCATGCCGGGGCATTCGGCCATTCAGATGCGGATGTGCTGTTACATGCTATTTGCGACGCTTTATTAGGTGCGGCAAATTTACGCGATATTGGCTTCCATTTTTCAAATACCGACGAACGCTGGAAAGGTATAAGCAGTTTAAAGTTATTGCAGCACGTAGTAGTATTGCTAAAAGAAAAGAATTGGGTAATAGGCAACATTGATGCCATGGTATGCTTAGAAGCGCCTAAAATAAACCCACATATACCGGCCATGAAAGTAAATATTGCCAAAGCCGCCGGTATTGATGAGGACGATATATCTATTAAAGCCACCACTAACGAGCAGTTAGGCTTTATTGGTCGCGAAGAAGGCGTAGTTGCTTATGCTGTTTGTTTAATTGAGCGGGGGTAGTTGATTAGAGATTAGAGATTAGTTAATTGGGATACCAAGATAGGCAACATATCCCTTAAGTAGTGCAGCCGCAAACTAATCGAACAATCCAACTCAATCAACCACTCACTTAATCAACCCCATCAACCAATTAATTTAAAAAAGGAATCCTAATTCAATCAGCGCACGGCTCTGTGTATCCTCGTTGCCCGTTGGGCCAAATGCTGATCCTTTTTCTATGTTACCCGCCTTAACATAGGATAGCTCGCCGCGCACAAAAAACGCATTGTACTGGTATGTAGGTGTAACCGTAACCGACCATGCATTACTGCCTGCGCCATAAATCAGGTTGGGTGTGCCATTTGCGGGGCTTCCTGTTGAGGTAATGTACTCTAAGCGAAAGGGTAAACTAAAGCCCGAACCGGGCACCAAATAGTTAGCTAACAAAGCAGCGCTATAGGTTGCTGCGCTCTGTGTTGTTTTAAGCAAGGGTATTGGGGGAACGGAAGTATATTGCAAGTAGGGCTGAATTGTCCAGGGGCCGGAAGTACGCGTATAAATCAAATTGTAAACCTGTTCGTTATTTTGATATAGCGGCGTTACTAAAGATGAAATATTAGTTCGATTCATACTGCTGCCGCCGATCAGAGCAAGGGCATTGGTGCCGTTAACCGTATAAGTAAGAGATCCCGAAAGCCAGTTATATTTATTAGAATAAAAGCCATCGTTCAAGGATATTGAAAAAGCCAAAGGGCCTGCTGTATAATTTAATTGCACGCCTCTATCCACTGAGTTTTCCTGGTTCCATAATAAACCGCGCTGAATGTTCATGTTTTCGAATGAAAATGTAGGCTCGGCCCCTATAAATGAGGGAAGTTTACCAACTTCAACAGAGAAATTATTGGTTGGGGCTATTTTTATATATCCCTGGGGAAGTACCCCATAAAATGCATTTGCAGCAAGGCCCGAACGTAAATAAGGAACGCCAATATCGGGAAGGGAATAGGCCCCAACCTCGACAAAGAATTGCACAACACCGTCGATTTTCTGAATGAAAACCTGGCTGTTGCTAATGTCCGACTGTAATGGTTTATCACCACGAAACACACCATTTTGAAGCTGTACCAAACCACTTGCAACACCCGATATATAAATATCCCCAAACTTTAGGGGCCGGGGATTAACAGTAAGGGGGCCGGACATTCCGGGCATTGACAATGGCGACGTTACCGGATCGGGGACTTTCGACTTAGTTATCGTCGTGTCGGTGTTGGTTTGTCCGAAGCCGTTTATTGCATAAAAACCGATGAAAGAAATATTAATGAGTATTAGTTTTATATTCACTTTAGTGTTTTGTTAAAAGAGCAGCAAAGATACATGACATCCAGCGCACAAAAACACTAATCACCAATTAACTAATATCTCATTCCGTTTTTAAACTTTTTATAGGGTTGGCCAGGGCCGCTTTTATTGATTGATAGCTTACAGTTAGCAAGGTTATCATAATTGCCCCAACGCCGGTCATTATAAATGTCCAAACTGATATGGTTGACCGGTAATCAAAATGCCCGAGCCAGTTACGCATTAGATAATAAGCGATGGGGGTTGCTATCAGTATGGATAGAACGATAAGCCCAATAAAATCGACAGAAAGCAAACGCCATAAATTAAATACCGATGCCCCCAATACTTTACGTACACCAATTTCTTTAATACGCTGCTCGGCCATAAATGACGCCATGCCAAACAAGCCCAGGCAGCTGATAAAGATGGCCAAACCGGCAAAAAAAGCGGCCAGTTTACCAATGCGTTGTTCATCGCCAAACTTTTTGGCGTACTGCTGGTCAACAAAGCTGTACTCAAAGGGCTGGGCCGGGTTATACTGTTTAAAAATAGTTTCGAGGTTGCCAATTGCCGTACCCGCGCTCATTTTAGGGTTTATTTTTAGCAATACGCTGCCGCCTGCATCTTTTGAAAGAAAAAAGAGGGCAGGGCGTACCTGTCCGTAGGGCGAATCAACTATCATATCGTTAATTACACCGATGATCTTAACCGGGTTTCCAAACCACTTTAGGGTTTCGCCTACCGGGGTTTTAAGTTCCATAAATTTTACCGCCGCTTCGTTAACAACAACCCCGGCAGAATCGGTCAGAAAATCTCTCGAAAAATCACGTCCGTCTTTAAATTTCCATCCAATGGTTTTCCCATAATCGTAGGATACACCGGTTTGCAAAAAATCAACACTCAGGTTAGGGTCCTTGCCCCTCCACTCAATGCCGCTGGTGCTGCTGGTAGAGCCGGTTGGCGGCCCGTCGGCTTCGGCCAATGACAGGATAGTGCCACTTTTTAACAGTTCGTTTTGTATTACATCAATGTGTTTATGAATATCGCCGGTAACCGTGGGTACAGAAACCAGCCCGTTATTATCATACCCGATAGGGCGGTCTTTGGCAAACTGTATCTGCCTAAAAATAACTATAGTACCAATGATCAACGTAACCGAAACGGTAAATTGCAGCACCACCAGCACCTTGCGCGGAACAGCAGCCAGGCGCCCAACCCTGAATGAGCCTTTTAATACTTTAACCGGCTGAAACGAGGATAAATAAAACGCTGGATAGCTGCCTGCTATAAACCCGGTAATTAAACTGAAGCCAACACTCATTAGCCAGAAAAGCGGGCTGCCCCAAAGAATGCCTATTTTTTTATCGGCAATTTCATTAAAAGAAGGCAGGCTTAACTGCACCAATACTAACGCGATGGCAAAAGCAACCATCACACATAACAACGACTCGCTAAAAAACTGGTAAATAAGCTGGCTGCGTAACGAACCAACAGCTTTGCGGATACCCACCTCTTTGGCCCGTTTTTCGGACCGGGCGGTACTCAGGTTCATGAAATTAATGCAGGCCAGTATTAAAACAAATAACCCTATTATACCAAACAGCCAAACGTATTGGATACGCCCGCCAATATTTTTGCCATTTTTAAATTCGCTGTATAAATGCCATTTGCTCATAGGGAGCAAAAAAAGCGCTGGTTTCTTTTTGGCGAGTGCGGCGCTTACTTTATGAAGCTTTACATCCTTTATTTTTAATGATATCCTGTCCATATCGGCATTGTCGGCCAATTGCACCAATAGCTGGAAAGCATTGGGCCTCCATGGGTCGGCAGCTGTTTTTACCCAGCCGGTGTTATTATAATACATTTGCCAGGTAGCTATAAAACCAACATCGGCCAACGTTGAATTTTGGGGTAGGTCCTGGTACACGCCTGATACTTTTACACTTAGCTGGTTATCAATTTTCATTGTTTTGTCTATCGGGTCGGCATCGCCAAAATAAGCTGTGGCGGTTGATTGGGATATTAAAACAGATGAGGGGTCTTTTAACCCATTGCGTGTGCCTTTAAGCATTTTAAGGGTGAGCATATCAGGTCCCTGCGGTTCCATGAAACCGCCGTTGCGGGTTAGCTTTTTGTCGCCCACGGCTAGTATGTGGTTGCCCATACCTGCCGTCATCACCACATATTTAAAATCGTTGCCATAAGTTTTGCGCAGTTCATCAGCCAGCGGGTAGGGGACAGTTTGCCAGGTTTGTACCTCGCCGTTGTTGGTTACGTTTTGCCATACCTGTGCAATACGGTTATAGTTTTGATGGTATTTATCAAAAGAAAGCTCGTCCCATATCCATAAACCGATAAGCATGGCTACGGCCATACCAATAGATAAGCCAACAATATTGATTGTTGAGTGCGCTTTGTTTTTCACCAGGTTGCGCCATGCAATTTTAAGATGGTTTTTGATCATGGGGTTATAGTATCATTGGTTCATTAGTTCAATTGTTCATTGGTATCGGCGGTTAGCAATTCTAATGGCACAATCTCACAAACACCATTTTTACTCATGAGCTTGAAAATACTATGCCATTGATATAAGAATCTATTTATCAGTTATTTATGACTTATTTTGTTTGGTGTATGTATCAAAAACGGACGGTTTGTTGTTCGTTTTTGGCGGGCGAATTATCTTCGCGGAGGGTAACGCCTAAGGCGCAAAAAATGGTATTGTTGATTCTACAAAGGGGTAGGCCCGATGGGCCATTAAGTTGAAAAAATTGGCGATCCTGATAGTTATCGCAGACACGCCACGCCGGTCGATCCCCTAAAGACGGGCTATTAACTTAAGCAAACTGCTAACTGCCTACTGCAAACTGACTACTTACCTGTCACAACCGTTTCCTTCATGTTTACATTGCCGGTACGTTTAATAACACCCCAGGCGTTTAGTTCGCCTTTCATAGCTTTACGTACAGATTTAAACAAAATATAATACATAAGCTGGCGCCATATAAAACGTTGTGGAATGATATAGACCAATTTTTTGTAGTCTTCTTTTTCCATCCAGAAAGCAATAATGGCTACCAGGAAATCGATCAGTACAAACGCTACATAGTAGGTTATAATTCTACCGGGTTTATCGCCAAATAAGCCTATTACCATCATCAGATCGGCCAGCGGCGAAAACAAGGGCAGAACGATCTGGAAAATGAGGATATTAGGCATACCCACCATCCCAAAAAACTTATACTTTTTATTAAACAACGCGCTGCGGTTTTTCCAGAAGCTTTGTATTACGCCAAAACTCCACCTAAACCGCTGTTTCAGCAGCATGTCCAGCGTTTCGGGCGCTTCGGTATAGGCTATGGCTTCGGCACTGTTTTTTATAATATAGCCTTGCTTTAATATACGCATGGTTAAGTCGCAATCTTCGGCCAAAGTATCAAGCGTAAAGCCCCCGGCCTTAAACACCGCCGATTTACGGAAAGCCCCAATGGCCCCAGGCACAACGGTTATGCTGTTGATGAGGTCAAAAGCACGCCTGTCCATATTTTGGGCGGTGATATATTCAATTGACTGCCATAAGGTGATCAAATTGTTCTCGTTACCTACCTTAACGGTGCCGGCAACAGCGCCAATTTCGGCATCTGTAAAATAGGTCATTAAATGATAAACCGCGTCGTCTTTTAACTGGGTATCGGCATCAATACAAACTACAAAATCATTTTGCGCGTGGGTAATACCAAAATTTAACGCGGATGCTTTACCGCCATTTGGTTTGGTTAATACCATAACTAACGGGTTATTGCCAAAAGCATCATTTACCATTTGGTAAGTTTTATCTTTCGACCCATCATCAACAAAAATGATCTCGAACTTAGGGTACGCCGTTTTTAATAAACTGTTTATGGTTTTTATAACCGTAATTTCTTCATTGTAGGCCGGCACAATAATGCTTACCGGCGGAAGGCTATCCGCAGGAACAATTTCGCGGTTTAACTTTTTATCGTCAGCATATTGCCTAACGGCCAGCACACCTATTAATACCACACGCCCAATTGCCAGGAAAATAGCCGAAAGGAATAAATACAGCAGGAAGTAATTGCCATAAAAATAGCTCTGGATAAATATATCATATAATGTGCCCATAATACCGCCGTCGTTTTTAATGGGCGGCATCAGCTCGGCCTTGGTTTTGCCTAAAACATCGGCTATGGTGGTAAATTTATAGCCGTGCGATTTAAAGTAATGTATAATTTCGGGCAACGCCTTTACGGTTTCTTCGCGGGTATCGCCACCGGCATCATGTAATAATAACATGGAACCGTTATCTTTTTGCCTTATGGTGCGGGCAATAATACTATCGGCAGTTACGCCGGGCTGCCAATCCCACGGATCGATAGATTCGCCTATGGTGATATAGCTTTGGTGGCGGCTTTCGGCAACCGGGATAACCTCGGCTAAAGTTTGTGGTTCTGAATCCGCGTTAAACGGCGCCCTGAACAAAATGGTGCTTCGGCCGGTAACCGATTCGATGAGCTTACGCGTTGCATTAAGCTCTAATATTACCCGCTTGATGCTTATGGTTGAAATATCCGGGTGAAAGAAAGTATGGTTACCAATTTCATAACCTTCTTCATACTCGCGCCGCAGTATCTGTATGTTTTTTTCGGCCATTGAGCCTACCACAAAAAATGCCGCGGGCACTTTTTCGCGCTTTAATATATCTAATATCTTGGGTGTAAATTCAGGGTCGGGGCCATCATCAAAAGTCAACACTATTTTGCCCGGCGCGTAACCGTATTTTTTAATTACGTACTTGGTAGGCAAAACAATGTAAGTTTGATTAGTTATCACATAGCTGGTGGTATCAAGCTTAACATCAATTTTACCGGCATTTGGCGCGGTCATTAAGTCGAGCACCTCGCCATTACCATCATACGAGATATCATTATTTAAACCCACGGTATCTAACCGCTTTATATCAATATTGGTTTTTCTTAACGAGTCGATAGAAAGGTTTTTCTGGAAGAAGGTCCACAAACGTGGGTCCTCGGCACCCAGGCGCCATAAGGCTACGCCGCCCGTTGCCCAATCATCCGCCATGCGGATAATGTTAAAGTTAGTGGCCGCGTCGGTAAAATAAATGGTATGGTCAAGGTCGTCATCCTGCCCGGTATAATTAAAATGGAGGTTGGCCGATAAAGGGTCGAAAATGATCTTGCTGCCATTTTGCTGCGCGGTACTAATAGCCTGCTGATAGCCAATAGGGTGGCCCACGGTGTTTTCGGCCCAGTCATAACCGCCGGCGGCAATAGTTAAAATTACTTTTTCGCTGGGTATCCTGGTACATACGTTATCTAAAATCTGTTCAACCCAATGCTGGTTTGACAGGTCGCCGGCGTTGCTGCCATCGCTATGCTGATCAATAGCCATAATGAACAAAAAGTCATTATAGTTCTGCAGCATCTCCAGGTTAAACTGTTCATCATCAGGCGATACGTTTTGGGTAACCAGGTAATGGAGCGGGTGCAGGGCGGCATAAATTTCCTTTTCAAACGTTATATAGTTGGGCGCGTTCCTGTCTTTGATATTATCAAAATCGAGATTTATGCCCTGGAAGTTATATTTTTTATATCGGTCGAGCTGGGTAATAATACTGTTGATGAACGTAGCGCGCAGTTTTTTATTTTTAATAATGCGGTCAATGTCGTTGGTATCAAAAAAGCCGTTAGCATTATTAACATTAACATAGTTTGAAATGGAAACGATAACTGGTTTTTTATAAGTGCGGTTAAGATGCAACAGGCCGGTGTCAATTTTAGCGATAACCGTATCTGACTTGGGCATAATAGAAAAGCCTTCGGTCACCACCATATCCAAACGGGCAATATGGTTTTTTAATGAGGTGTAAGCCTGGGCTTCCCAGGGCCGGTAAAAGCCGGCATTTATACGATCTTTATTATTGGGGTGTTTAAGCTGGTGCTTGCGCCTTGCTATTACAAGCTCTTCTATCTGCGCTTTTTTGATCGTAAAATCCTTGTATTTGGTTGATTTTTTTAACTGGTCGAGCTGCTCTTTAGTAAGTTTTTGAGGGGCCGGGTTTAGGTTGGGTAAACTGGGGTACTGTTTTGAAGTAATGGTAATAGCAGCGCCAACCACACTGCCGGCAAGTACAATTAATAATATGCGGCTAAGCCATTTAAACCGGTTCCACCTACCGGGCGTGTCAGCTTGAAAAACCTGCTTATCGGCCATTAAGTTAAATTAATTTTTAGGGTAAAATTATTTTAGTATGAAAGTTCAATAAATGGTAATTGGTTATTTATGTGCCTTATCCGGCTCAATGCCTGAAAAATCAACGCCACATTTACAATTTCCGCCACAGCTTTTTTTTGCAAACAAATTCCTGTAAACAAGCCTGCAAACATAAAATAGCGCCGCCACGAAGAGAATTAAAATTATTATAGCCTGGATATTCATCGTCACAAATTTAATACAATTTTTAAGATAATCATATATACGTATAGACAGGCAAAATAGTATAAAGTTTACGGGATATGAAAATTTTCGCCGTGTGCCAGCGTTGGGTTTATCTAAAGCTACTCCTAATCTACGCGTCTTTGCCCATCGCTGGCGCACGTGCCGCGTGTGCCTTTGTCGGTTTCTGCGGCATGCATGTCTCTTCGAACAGTATTTTGTTGTAAACGAGAGCATTTCGCCCGCTCTTGGCCGCGGGGGCCGAGTTACTTTCTCTTAGATAGAAAGTAACCAAAGATCAAGTCAGTAGAAAGGCTTCTTTGCCGCACTGGCCTTATGCGCTGAAAATCAGGCAGAACCGGGGCTGCAACAGTTTGCCCTGCACTATGTTCCGCTCGTAGCCCATGCTTCTGCAAAATATTGCTATGCCCTCCCAACGCTCATAGGCCACCATTGTTCTGCCTGATTTCGCCCGAAGCTTATCTACTGACGGTTTATCTGAAGCTACTCCTAAAGTACGCGTCATTGCGAGCGATAGCGTGGCAATCTCTACACTATAGGTAGTCCGTTTTACCGGTCCAGCGGTGCACGAGTAGCCTCCGCTGCGGCCGACGCGGATTCGCGCCAGGTTGGGGGTTATCGGCGATGACTCACCCGACCGCCGTTTAGCTGGGTCGCCCTCTGTACCGCTACCCGGCAAAGAGGGCTGGGAGAGGTTAGCTATTTTACTTCTGGCACTATCTTTTTATTCGTTATGGGTGCCATTATATTGTAAACCATTAGTTAGTCCATTAGCTACGCATGAAATTTTTAAAACACCTTTGTATTTTACGACGAGAATGTCAATTAGGGGGCCTGTTCCAACTTGAACGCCATTACTATATGGTTTAAATCCATTAACATATGAGACTTCATATGCATCTTTCACCCCCTTAATTATCTCTTCTTTCCCAGTTTCTATGTTTAGTGTCTTGCTATCACTTATCGTTTTAATTACCATAGTTTCTAATGACTTATGATTAATCCCACTATCGTTCGTCATTATGTCATGCCCCCTGTGATACCCTTCTTTTACTTTTTTTCCTTCGTCCGGTGTAAGGTATTTGTCTATCAACGAGTCTAATTTATTTCCATCCCCAGATTTAAAATTTAATGAACTATAAGCTGTATAAAAATTCTTTATCATATGCATTGCCTGCATATCGCTGTTAATTTGAGCATGCGCTTGGCCAACGATAATCAAAAATAGAGTTGTAAGAAGATAAGGTTTGACTTTCATTGATATTGATTTCAAGATGTATGATGGAAGCTAAGATACAATAGGTATTCTTACAATCCAATTACCTCCCAATTTACAGCCTTTGGTCATTGTTTGTGATAATACTATAGATGTTCGGAAGAATAAGGATAGCCGCTAAAACTCCTTTCGTCGGGAAGGGTGCGGCTGCCTGTGAAGTGGTGGGTAGGGATTTAGTCCGCTATGCATTTTCGCGAAACCCCTCCCTGCCCCTCCCAGGGGAGGGAATCGCACGAGCCCCTGCTTTTTAAATTCTTGCCACTGTCTATTCATGGGCTATTACTCTCTCAAGAGGGGAATTTATATCTGCAAAACAAAATCTTCCGAACACCTATAGGGCAAGGATAAACTAAAATGCCTTTATTGCTGTTTGTGCATAAAAGCTATGGTGCCGCCCACCCAGTCAAAATCTTTATTATACCTAACGCCTATCATTTTGCCGCGGCTAAGCCTTGCCAGGTTAATAGCCAAAGTGGGTTTTGCATCGCCATCGGGCCATAAATACAGTAGGCGGATCTCCACTTTTACGCCGCCGTCGGGCGCTGCTACAACGGGTTCGTAGTTTACTTTTTGCTGTAATATCCAGTTTTCGGGGTCTTTTATATTTTGAATATCCTGTTCTGTTACATCA
>Ga0206943_1028_pt1 | contig 34542 bp, 21 predicted proteins | sample Alteio_BWOrgHeat_7_FD_153243 | JGI IMG/M metagenome (GOLD analysis project Ga0206943, IMG submission 153243) | Enriched cells from forest soil in Barre Woods Harvard Forest LTER site, Petersham, Massachusetts, United States -... | ecosystem: Environmental > Terrestrial > Soil > Temperate forest > O... | reverse complement strand
ATGATGAAGGGAAGATCGTTAGATGGTACGGGATTCTCTTCGATATCGACCTATTGAAGAAGACTGAAAGTGCTCTTCAGATGCGAGAGCATGAACTCGTTGGCATTATCGAAACCATTCCTTCCATGATTTTGTCAATATCGCCGACAGGAGAAGTCACGCATCTAAATCAAAGACACCTTGAATATTTTGGGGCTCGCTTCGAAGAACTCACTAATCGCGGCTGGGCGAAGTTTATTCATCCAGATGATCTAGAGGAGACCGCGAAGTCATTCTTTCGATCAATCGAAGCTGGAGAGCCTTACAACCTAATAAATCGCTTGCGACGTGCTGATGGAGAATACCGGTGGCATCACGGTATGGGCGGACCTTTGCGTGATCCCGACGGTAAGATCATTCAGTACTATGGCCTCTCGGTGGATATCGATGAGTGGAAGCGAGCAGAGGAAACAGTCCGGAAAAGCGAGAGAGAGCTTCGGACCCTCATTGATGTAATGCCCGCAATCGTAGGGGTTTCTTTGCCCGACGGAACAGTGGATTTTCTGAGCCAGAGTTGGTTGGACTATTTCGGTCAGACGACAGAAGAGGCGATGGGAGGGGGCTGGGCGAGTGTGATTCATCCCGACGACGTCGATCGAGTATTGGCAAACCGGCAAGCGGGATTGGACTCAGGAGACCTTGTTGTGCAAGAGCTACGTTGCCGTGGTGCCGACGGAGTCTACCGCTGGTTCTTGAACCGCAGCCTCCCTATTCGTAATGATGACGGGAAGGTCGTTAAATCGTACGGGATTCTATTCGATATCGATGTATTGAAGAAGACTGAAGCTGCTCTTCAGATGCGAGAGCATGAACTCCTCGGCATCATCGAAACAATTCCTGCAATGCTTTGGGCATTGTCGCCGACCGGAGAACCAACGTATCTCTCTCAGAGATTTCTTGAATATCGTGGGGCTTCCGTTGAAGACTACGCTAATCGCGGGTGGGAGAATTTCATTCATCCTGATGATCGAGAGGCGAACGCGAAGGCATTCTTCCGGTCAATCGAAACTGGAGAGTCTTTCAACGTGATACAGCGCTATCGACGCGCAGATGGAGAGTTCCGATGGAATCACGTAAGAGGCGAGCCTTTGCGAGATCCCGAGGGCAAGATCATTCAGTGGTACGGCCTCTCGATGGACATCGATGACCGGAAACGGGCGGAAGACCACCTTCGCGACACGCGTATCAAACTTGCAAAGGCTTCCCGGTTGGCTACCGTCGCAGAACTTGCGGCCTCGATCGCTCACGAACTGAACCAGCCACTCGCGTCAATACTTGCAAACGCACAGGCGGCGAAGAGGTGGTTGAATGCAGCTTCGCCGAATATGACGGAGGTAGATTCGTCGATTGAACGGACTATTCGAGATGCCCGTGCGGCTGACGAGAGAATGCAACATATTCGAGCACTCTTCAAGCAGGAGTCCTTCGTAAAGAAAGATGTCAAGCTTCCGGACATTCTCAATGAAGTTGTCCGAATTGTGCAGGAGGACCCCAAAAAGCGCGCCGTACCCGTCGAGTGCCACGTCGACGAGTGTCTCCCTGAGGTTCCTGTCGATCAGATTCAGATCCAGCAAGTCTTCATTAATCTGATCGTGAATGCCATCGAAGCCTTGGATGGACAACAAGTGCCCCCGCGAGTAATACTTCGAGCGGCTGTTACAGATTCAGACAGGATGCTAGTCCAGGTGATCGATAATGGGCCGGGAGTCCATGATCCGGAGCAAGTCTTTGACGCCTTTATGACGACAAAAGAGAAAGGCATGGGTATAGGCCTGGCAGTGTCACGCTCTATTGTTGAAGCCCATGGTGGCCAGCTATGGGCGGAAAATAACAAAGCTGGCGGTGCAACCTTCAACGTGGCTCTACCACTCTCTTAGCGCGATGGTAGCAATCCCCGCCGGAGCAAAGAATTACATCTTCCTTGTAGTTGTCAGCGATGGTTTTCTTCTGTGGGATTTCGACTTCATTTGAAAGGATCTACACCTTTTCCGATCATCACACTCCGACCTAAATGGAAAAGTTGCGGTTGTGGTTCAGCGCACTATGAGCCGCATCGTGCACGAATGCACCGTCTGCAATGGACATGGGGTCCGCGGGTGCTAAATTCCCAGGACATCTTAACAGGAATATGTAATTTACCTCGCTCCCCACTTTAGCCCCACTGGTAAGAATTCCGATCGATTATTTTGCGGGACTTACAGCGCCAGCCGTTCCCGTTGGATTGTTGAAGTTACGTACAAAATCAAATTTGGATGCGGAGGGTGGTCTGACCGAGCGCTCAGTACCTGTCCGCACACTATATATTCGCATCTTGGCAGAGGACGCGAGTCCGTTGAGATCCAATTGCCGCCCTGATCGTTCCTAACAGCGCCAAAATGAGCAGTCGACCGCGATCCTAGGGCATAAATGAATCGGGAATTGAATTGCTTTCGAAAGGTCTAGAGATTTGAGAGGATTACTATCCAAATTTACTATCCAAGGCCGTAAAAGATGCCTAAATCTGCCCAATCTGCTAAAGATTGTTAATGACTAAACTAGGGTTTAACAGGCTTAGTTTCTGCTATTTACCGGGATGTTGCAGATTTAACTTAGGATGGCTATTAGAAGCTTAAAAGAAGCTGACGTTCTGCCACTGAACTACTCCCGCTCACTAAAATCAATGACTTACGCAGTTGAATCGAGCTTACTATCCATTTTGCCAGACTCTGGATGGGAAAGCGGCCTTTGGAGGCGCGTTTTCCTATCCAAGCACCCACGCCGATTCAAGTCATGGGTAGTAGGACTGGCACAAAGGGCGATCTAAAAAAGTATATCAAGCTGAGGTAATTACGGCAGTTCCGCGGAGCAATAAAGCCACTTCCAAACGGGCTTACTTGACAGCATCCGACTGCTGCTTAGTAAAGTGGTCTGGCACGAAAATGGTAGCGTTTCCATCGTCCTAAATGAAGACGCTTCCGAGAAAGTTGTAATTGTTGAACCGGAGCGAGCCAGGCATGTCATTTTCCGCAAAAGGTTTTTTCGCCGCAATCGCTGGAGCGGCATTTGCATCGGGTGCTGCACAAACCATGAAGGCACCCGACATCGCGAAACAACCTACGCTTTATGTTGTTCCTTATGCTCATCTCGACACTCAGTGGCGATGGGATTTTCAGCAGACGATCAGCGAATATCTATTAAAGACAATGCGGGTGAACTTCGACTACATCGGAAAATATCCGCATTACGTTTTTAACTGGACCGGAGCAAACCGCTATCGATTGATGAAGGAGTACTATCCGAACGATTACGCGAAGATGAAGCAATATATCTCTGCGGGCAACTGGTACCCGGCTGGTTCTTCCATGGAGGAAGGGGATGTAAATCTGCCGAGCGCGGAATCGATCATTCGCCAGGTCCTATATGGGAACACATATTTCCGGAACGAGTTCGGTAAGGCCAGCGCGGAATATATGCTACCCGACTGCTTTGGCTTCCCGGCTTCGTTGCCGACAATCCTCGCGCATGCTGGTGTTAAAGGTTTCTCAACACAGAAGCTCAGTGCGGCCTGGCAGCCTGCCCCCCAGGTGGGAGGGCCTGATTCTCCAGAGCAGACGCCCGAAGGTATTCCCTTTAACGTAGGCGTTTGGGAAGGACCGGATGGCGAAACTGTTCTGGCCGCGCTCAATCCAGGAGGCTATGGTAGCCGTATTCATTCTGATTTGAGCAAGACTCCGCCACCACCTCCGGCTTCCGATTCGAATCCAAGTGGCGGGCGTCGGCCCACCCAACCGGAAACAGATTGGGTGAAGCGTATCGATATCGATGGCAAAGCTACAGGAGTCTTTGCGGATTACCACTACATTGGAACGGGCGATATCGGCGGTGCTGTCGATGAAGAATCTGTGAAATTACTTGAGGCGATGGTGACTCAAGGTGAAGCTGTGCTGCCTTCCGCTGATAACTCTAATCCGCCAGCCAATGGCACGCCTGTTCGCATGGGAGATGGGCCGGTACGTGTCGTCTCCTCACCCGCAGACCAGATGTTCCTGGACGTCAAGCCAGAGATGACGTCGCGGATGCCGAGATACAAGGGGGATCTGGAACTGATCAACCACTCAGCGGGATCACTTACATCGCAGGCTTATCACAAACGCTGGAACCGGGAGAACGAACTCCTTGCGGACGCTGCAGAAAAGGCGTCGATTGCGGCTGCGTGGATGGGCGGGCGCCCTTATCCGCAAGAGCGGCTGAACGATGCCTGGACGCTGGTGATGGGTGGCCAGTTCCATGACACTGGCGCGGGCACGGCTACTCCTCGGTCCTACGAGTTTGCACAGAACGACGACGTGATCGCTCTGAACCAGTTTGCATCTGTGCTGACAAGCGCAACAGAGTCGATCGCGTCGGGCCTCAATACTCAGGTCAACGGAGTGCCCGTTGTCGTTTACAACCCATTGAATATCGGTCGCGAAGATGTTGTGGAAGCCTCGATCTCGTTCCCGGGCGGACAGCCAAAAGGTGTGCGTGTAACCGGTCCCGACGGTAAAGAGGTTCCGTCGCAAATGGAAAACGGTAAGGTACTGTTTCTTGCCAGGACGCCGTCGGTCGGATATTCGGTATTCGACGTTCGTCGTGGGGAATCTTCCGAGCGTTCAACTGGGCTGAAAGTTACAGAATCTTCGCTTGAGAATCAGCGCTACAAAGTTGAATTGAAAGACGGCGACGTAGCCAGCATCTTCGACAAGAAACTGAATAAAGAACTGCTCTCTTCACCGATTCGATTGGCAATATCAAACGATGCCCCGCGCCAATGGCCTGCATGGAATATGGATTTCGATCAGGAACAGGCGGCGCCGCGATCATACGTGAGTGGTCCGGCAAAGATCCGTATCGTTGAACGCGGTCCAGCCCGTGTGGCGATTGAGGTCGCGCGCGAAGCCGAAGGATCAAAATTCGTTCAGACGATCCGCCTGTCTGCAGGGGATGCAGGGAATAGAGTGGAGTTCAGTAACTCGATCGACTGGAAATCACTCTCGGCAAATCTCAAGGTTGTCTTCTCGCTTTCGGCCAGCAACAAGATGGCAACTTACAACTGGGAAGTTGGCACCATCCAGCGCCCGAACGCATATGACCGCCAGTTTGAGGTTGCATCACACCACTGGATCGATCTCACAGATGATAGCGGCGCTTTTGGCGCCACTATTTTGACTGGCGCGAAAAACGGCTCTGACAAACGCGACGATCATACGATTCGACTAACATTGTTGCGCTCTCCAGGGTTTCCGCCGGGAGATCAGAGACGCGGATATTCCGATCAACTCAATCAGGACTGGGGACATCACGAAATAGTCTTCGGCATTGCCGGGCACGCCAATGATTGGAGGCAGGCGCAGACCGACTGGCAGGCATACCAATTGAGTTCGCCTCTTATCGCCTTTGAGGCGGCAAAACATAACGGCGCGATTGGCCGCAATTTCTCGCTCGTGACTCTGGACAACCCTCGCGTTCGAGTACTCGCACTGAAGAAAGCAGAGATGAGTGACGAGGTCGTCCTGCGGATGGTGGAGTTGGATGGCAAACCATCCGGGAATGTCCGGGTGAAATTTGCGGGGCCAATTACAACTGCGCGTGAAGTCAACGGTCAGGAACTACCTCTCGGCTCTGCGAATGTCGTCGATGGTTCGCTTGAAACATCGTTCAATGCTTATCAGCCAAGAACGTTTGCCCTTAAACTTGGTGCTGCTCCTGTGCAGCTTAGTGGAGTCAAATCACAGCCGATCGATTTGAAGTACGACTTAGCGACAGCTAGTGAAGATGACACGAAATCAACTGGTGGCTTCGATGCAAAAGGTAACGCGCTTCCAGCTGAAATGTTGCCCGCTGAAATCACGCTTGGGGGCGTGAACTTCAAACTGGCAACGGCAGGCGCATCGAAGCCAAATGCAGTCGCTGCGCATGGCCAGACTATTCAGTTGCCTTCCGGCAATTTCAACAAAATCTATATCATTGCTGCCTCAGATGACGGCGATCAGAAGGCAACCTTCAAAGTTGGTGGTAAACCGGTGGAACTCACGATTGGAAACTGGAGTGGATTCATAGGCCAATGGGACACGCGTCTCTGGAAGCCTGCTCCTGATACAGTGACTGTCCGGCAGTTTGGCAATAATGGATCCTCTAAAGAAGTTCCATTACGCAAGAATTGGGCCGTATCGGCAAACCATGCCACATGGAATTTGAGCGATCGGGGCTCACCATACTGGGCTCCGCGATATCCGGAAGACTATCTCGGGCTTCGTCCGGGCTATATCAAGCGTGACGACCTTGCATGGTATGCCTCGCATCACCACACTCCGGATGGACTCAATGAACCGTACGAATATAGCTATCTTTTCGCATACGCAATACCCCTGACAACACAGGCAAACACCCTTACATTGCCAGCAAATGACAAGATTCGAATCCTGGCTATTTCCATAGCTGATGAGGATGCAGAAGTGAAGCCAGTCCAGCCACTTTATGACGTGTTAGACAAACGATAGAGTCATAGAAAGCAACACCGCAAAAAGTCCCGATTCTCCGGAGGAACTGTAGAACTCGGCGCCAGCGGACGCATGCAGGATACAATTCCCCGTGATGAACAGGTTTTCAGCTGCTCTTGTCATACTCACATTGAGTTCGTTCCCATGTTTAGCTGCCCAAAGCGATGCTGTGTCGTATGTGAATCCGTTGATTGGTACTCAGCGCAGCGCTGTCGGGTATGGCGGCACCATGCCTTTTGTGACGACTCCCTTCGGCATGACGGACTGGACGCCACAGACACGACAAAACAAGATCAGTGTCACGTCGTACAACTTTGATGACACAACGATCTCGGGCTTTATCGGTACCCATCAGCCGGCCATCTGGATGGGAGATTATGGCTACGTGACGGTTATGCCGCAGGTCGGCGACCTGCGTACGACACCAGAGTCACGAAAGCTTTCTTATAGTCACGGATCTGAGACCGCGCGGCCGGATTACTATCGCGTTTCGCTGGATGCGGGCGCGGGTAGAAAGATTCAGGCGGAGATGACAGCTACTGAACGCTGTTCAATTCTGCGATTCACTTTTCCGAAGACCGCAGAAGCCCGCGTCATCGTCGAAGCATCCCGACCAGGAATTGCAGGAATGGCGTCGGTTAATTCTGAAATGCGGGAGATTACAGGCTATAACCCGCATAGGATGGATGCGCATCTGGGACCGTTTGCACTGCCAAATTTCAAGGGCTACTTCGTGATCCAATTCCAGCAGCCGCCGCTGAACATGAAGCCGTACGGCATGGACGATGTAAGAGCCGAGTCGAGCCGAGGGGCGTACGCGGAGTTCAAACCCGGGCAGGCTATTCAGGTTCGCGTGGGTACGTCATTCATCAGCATCGAGCAGGCCCGTGAAAATCTCCGGCACGAGATACCGGGATGGGATTTTCAAGCAGTGCAAGAACAGCTTCGCGCGCAGTGGAACGAGAAGTTATCGCGACTTCAGGTGAGCGGAGCGAGTGATGAGAGCAAGACGCAGCTCTACACGGCGATGTATCACGCCCTGCTGTATCCGCGAATCTTCTCTGAATACGGCCACTACTATAGCGCCTTTGACGACACGATCCACACCGGAGAGAGTTATACCGCTTATTCAATCTGGGACACTTTCCGCGCCGAGAACAGCATGCTTACACTGCTCGCCCCAGAGCGCATCGACGGCATGATCACAGCCCTCCTTCAGAACTTCAAGGAAGGGGGCTGGATGCCTAAGTGGCCAAATCCGAGCTACACCAACATCATGATCGCGACGCATGCGGACTCCCTCGTCGCCGAAGCGATCAGAAAAGGATTCCACGGTTTCGATCAGCAGGTGGCATGGCAGGCCGTCTATAAGGACGCTATGACACCGCCCGATGGAGATACCACTCGCCGATGGTTGGACCGCGAAGAACATACGCCGTACGAGGCTCGTGCGGGACTCACCTACTATAAGCAGCTTGGCTATATTCCAACGGACAAGACCGACGAAGCGGCTTCACGAACCCTGGAGGATAGCTACGATGATTGGTGCGTTGCACAGATTGCGAAAGCCCTCGGGCGAACGGAGTACTACCGCTTTTTCCTGAAGCGATCGTTGAACGACCGTAACCTGTACTACCCAGCCATCGGACTGATGAACGGTAGGACGTCGGACGGCAAATGGGCACCCATTGGTGGTGCCAGGGACGACGACCAGAATCGGTCTGTCTCCGGATGGACGGAAGGCGATGCCTGGGTCTATACGTGGTCGCCACTGCACGACCAGGCAGGATTAATCCAGTTGATGGGCGGAGCAGAACAATATGACGAGAAGCTGGATCAGCATTTCAGCGGCGGTCACAACGTGCACAGCAACGAACCGAGCCATCACTACGGCTATTTGTACGACTTTGGCGGTCAGCCATGGAAGACTCAAGCGACAGTGCGCAGGATTGCCGCAAAAGAATATCAACCGAATCCAGGCGGTTTGGATGGAGATGACGATTGTGGCCAGATGTCGGCGTGGTTTCTGTTTACCGCGATGGGTTTCTATCCCGTGAATCCCTCGAGCGGCGAATACATGATTGGAAGTCCAATGTACGGGCAGATCTCACTCACGTTAGCAAATGGAAACACCTTCCATGTGGAGGCGAGCAACAACTCAGCAGAGAATGTTTACATTCAGTCGGCATCACTTAACGGAAAACCACTGGACATTCCAGTCATCAGGTGGGAGCAAATCCAGGCTGGAGGAACCCTGCACTTCGTCATGGGGCAGAAACCGTCGGATTGGGGCAGTAAGTGGAGGCCTTCACTTATTTCGAGCAACTAAAAAGACCCTCGATCGCCCGGAAGAATGGTGACCGTCGATCGAAGAGTCTATACGCGCCGCGGCTTCGAAACTGCCATCGATCTTGCCGCAAAGCTGCCTCTGGATCACGTCGTTACTCACGCCTGTCGTTTGCAGGATGTTGAAGCAGCGTTCGAACATTTCAGGTCGGGACAGGAGGGAATTACTGGAGCGGTATAACGTAAATGGCGCACTGGAACTAGCCGAGCAATTCCGGGGAGAAACGAATGAAGATGGAACGAAGGCAGTTTGTAAGGAATGCCTTGATATCGAGCGCGGCTCTTGCAGTTTCGAACCGTTTTTCATGGCCGATGCAACCGATGCCCGCATCGAAATTTTGCCTGACGAGCCGCAGGGTGTCATTTCGCCCAGCATTTATGGACAGTTCACCGAGCACATCGGAGGAGTGATCTACGACGGAGTGTGGGTGGGTGAAGGCTCGAAGATTCAGAACCAATACGGAATTCGAGCCACTCTCATCGAGGCACTGAAAAAGATCAAGACACCGGTTGTGCGCTGGCCGGGTGGGTGCTTCGCCGATAGTTATGACTGGATGGACGGAGTTGGACCTGCCGCCAGCAGGCCCGAACGCACAAATTTCTGGGAGGTCGATCCTGATGCTGCGCGGCTTCACGAGCAGGGCAAACAGGTATTCGAGACCAATCGATTCGGCACGAACGAATTCATGCGTTTTTGCGCGCTCATTGGCGCTCAGCCTTATGTTGCGGCCAATGTGCGAAGCCTTTCGCCGTTGAGCTTCGATCGCTGGGTTGAATATTGCAACTCGCCTGCGGGGAGCACAACTCTCGCCAGAATGCGTGAAGCCGCGGGCTTTCGCGAACCTTTCAAAGTCCGTTATTGGGGCGTGGGCAATGAAAGCTGGGGCTGTGGCGGAAACTTCACTCCCGAGGAGTATGCTTCGGAGTTCCGGCGATTCACGACCTGGGTACCCCGTTACGGAGTGGACCTGCAATTGATAGGATCCGGCCCCAACAACAACGACTTGGACTGGACCCATCGTGTTTTTGAGGAACTCTACTCTGATCATGCATATCAGAACTCCAGCTTCACCGGCTGGTCGATCCACTACTATGCTGCAAACCTGAGCCGTGGCAAAACCAATGACTGGATTCTTGGAAAGGGGGACGCGTTAGCCTTCGACGGGGTGGACTGGTATGAGCTGATGCGAGTATGCAGCCGCATAGAAGGAATTCTGCAGGATCAATGGGCGGCCATGGGGCAGTACGATACCGCCCATCAGGTAAAGCTGGTGGTGGATGAATATGGGCCGTGGTACCGCGAAGGGACAGAAGTCGATCCGACGCACATTTTTGGACAGCAGGTTACGATCCGCGATGCGCTAGCCACCGCACTGACGCTGGATTGCTTCAATCGCAATGCCGATAAGGTAAGCCTGGCGACGAATGCTCAACTGATCAACAACATCAATGCGCTGTTTCTCGCTCACGAAGACCAGTTTGTCGCAACTCCCAACTATTATGTGTTCGAGATGTATAGCAGCCATGCCAGCGGGGAAAATCTGCGTACTGAATTCTCTTCGCCATCCGTGCAGTACACGCGCGATGGCCAGCCGGCTCATTTCTGGGGATTGAATGGATCCGCTTCGCAAAAGGGAAATGTAGTCACGCTGACGGTCGTAAACCCAAGCCTGGGTTCCTCATTGCAAACCCAGGTCTTTTTGCGAGACCGAAAAATAAGGAATGCTTCTGGCAGTGTACTGACTCCTTCAGACATGCACGCGCACAACACCTTTGACCGGCCGGACGCGGTTAAGACGGCGCCGTTGCCCGTAATGTTGTCGGGCGGATCTGTCGTCGTGAGTTTTCCGCACGCATCCGTCTCAAAGATCGAAATAACGATCGCGTGAGAACTGGATCGAATTCTTTGCGCGATTCGCTGAGCAATTCCAAGCGCTCTCCAATGTGGACGAGTGCCTTGCCAGTGGTGCCTCCGGGCTATGTCGTCGTGCTCGAACCGCTGCACGGCATGAGACAGGCCCAACTGCACGCTCACGCGGGGCTTACCTGGAAAGCCTGGCTGCAGGTGGTGCCACCTTGCATTGCCTGAGGGCGAATGCCGCGGCAATTGAGAAAGCAGTGTTTCATCGGCTCAATCTAGAGCCGAGAGCTGCGCTGCGAGTTTTTTCATCGCTGCATTTTCGCGGGTAACTTCACCAGCCTCGCGACTGTGCAGTGCTATTTCTGCGGCGATTGAGCGAGCGAGAATTCGCTGATTAATATTGCCAAACGGCCCAGGCACGAGGCTTCCCAACCAACCGACCCAGGCCGGTGTATGTGCGTTGCCAACAATGATCCCGGGACGAAAAATAGCGAGGCGGGCAAAACCGACGTTGCGCACGGTATCTTCCTTCATCCCCATGATGCGGACATAGCGAATCCGGCTTCGGGCTGTGCTTCCTACCGCTGAAAGTAGGCAAAACTGGGCAATTCCGGCGTCATGGCAACCATGCGCAAAGGCACCCACGACGCCGAGTTCAAGTCGTCGTAATTCTTCTTCGCTCCAACGTCTCGATCCAGAACCGACACCCACACAGCTCACGGCGCTGGCGGGACCTTGGGTTAAAACTTCGCGGGCAAGGGCGACTGTACGTCCGGCAAATTCAGCAGCGTCTGTATCAAGAACGACGTTGCGCACCCGCGATCGGGCCGCAATAGGCTTTCTGGTGACCATCACCACTTCCCGGCATTCCGGAATTGCCAGCAACTCGGTGACGGTTGCACTACCGACTTGTCCGGTACCACCGAGGATAATTGCGGCGAAATGCTGTTTCATAAAACAGAACCTCTGCTTAGGTAAGGATGCGACATTCGCCTCTTAGAGCGAACGGAGCACAATATTCCAGATTCTAATTCGCTAATTGCGCAATCTCAGTGCGAGGCACACCTTCGCCGGGACTCTAGAAAGAGGTTGTTTTGCAGCACACGGGTCAACTATTCGATAGCTGTAGTTCCAACTGACGCAACGACAATGTTGGCGGTGGGGGCCATTTCTGGCCCAGCTTTAGAGCAAGAGCACCGACACTTGCGACGGCCAAAGAATGTGCTGTCAATTGCCTGCGGAGACTTTGGTCGAGCGAACTCCAGACCTGAACCCGTACCTGAAACGATCCGTTTCCGCTTCCCGGATTCTTGCTGTTGATGCGTAACCACAATGGACAAGGTCCACTGTAGAGAAAACGATCTCGGGGACGCGACGACCCGATGAAAAAGTACCCTCCGAGCCGCCCTAATAAACAATTGGAGTGTGCATTGACCGGATCGAGTGATCCGAAAAGAGGCCATGTGCTATCCCACTGAATGTCGTTCCAACCATCAGGACCGTTGTTGCCATGCAATGCGTCTCCTGCCCAGATTGATCCTGCTGCGGAAATCTCATAGTCATCCCCGTTGTTGAGGACGATACTCGTATTCACGTCGCCATCGGATTGGTGAACAGTGATGGTTCTATCGATCACCATTCTTGCAGGAACAGATGGAAACACAGGTGCTGGAACGTCAGGCTTCTGCGGTGAATTCTCAGTAGAGAATAGCTCAGCACCATAAGAAAAGACCGTTGGCGTCGCTGTGTCCTGAATGGCTGTGATCGGAAGAGTGAGCTGGCCCGCTTGCGCGCTTTGGACAACATTTGCTGGAACTGTGGGCACAGGCCAGAAAAGAATATTGTTCGGCAATGCGGGGAAACCAGATGTTGTTACCGGATTGCCGGCATCTGAACGGCGTTTTGCGTGGAGCCAGGCCAACGCCAGGCCAACCTGGTAATCGATGGCGTGGGGATAGATCTCATCAATCACCGAGTTGCCATCCACTACAGGGATGTCATTTCCAAATGCGCTGGTGAGCGATGTGAACTTCTGATCGAGCAGCGACTTCAGACGTGCTTCTTCTGTTGCGCCTGCACCAAGCAAGACGGCTACCGCACTCGCAAAACAGCCCTCTGCAATCGGATGATCGGAAGGTTCAAGATTAGTATGGTTGTGGCGCTCTGCCAGCCAGCCAAGATAAGCATCGCGAACTGTTGTGTCAGGATCATCGAGTGCCGTGAGCGCAAAATAAGGTGGGAATGCAGCAGACCACGCGCCAGTTTTTCCTCCCGTGAATCCACAGGCAAACATCCAACCCTGAAAACGAGTTGTCAGCGGGATGTTCTCTTTGAGAAACAGCGATATCGCTACTTCTTGAGCAGCGGAGTCATCCTTTACGTCAAAACATCCGCGAGACTGATACACCGCGTAGGTGCGAGCCATGGGCACGGAAGCAACTGGAACAGCGACCGAGAGTATTGATGCCGGAATTCCCGCGGCGGGCAAAGCGATTCCGGCCAGAGGCACGGATTCAGGAATGAAGGCAAAAATGCCGAGGGAAGCGATAACCCCCGTCAGCATCGGGGCGATTAGTGGGCCGCCGACAGCGCCTGCCACTGTCCAGAGAGTCAATGGATCAGATAGGCAATTCCAATAGCCGGCCTGCTTCATCGCACCGGCAAAGTCTGTGCGGGCTGCGTAACTATTGCCTGTAATGCTTTGCAGCGCGCGACCTAATGGGAACTCAAGAGCCGGAAGAATGCCGGTTGCACCTCTGGCATTCAAACCTCCGATTGGACGTACCAGCAACCAACCGTGCTCGGCAAGATAATCGCCGAGATTATTCGCTTGCCGAATTACTTCCGCGCGCGTTCCGGCCGAGGTGCAAAGTTTGTTGATGATGAAGTAAGTGGTTACCAAACCCACTAATTCATCCATCGACAACTCCCATCGGCGATAACGATCAAAGTATCCCCAGCGTTCGTCGCCCAGGTCGGTTCCATTTGTTTTGATATAGCGCTGCGTTTCTTGTTCGCCGATCAGATTGACCAACGTATCGCGGCTGCGTAGCGGCCAATGTCTTGGGTCTGTGGATGGACTGCAATAAAGATAGTTGCCATTTTTGATCAGAAACTCGTCAGAGGCCAGCGGCGATGAACCTGTTAACAACCAACGGTCAGAGCATGTCGGATCCCATCGCATCGGATAACCGTCGAAATGGTTGCCACTGGATTTGTAAAGGGACTTTAAAGTCGCAACAGCCGAATGCAGGATCCGCGGCGCGTGCGGATGTCCCAGAGCGTCTTCAACGGCCAGGCAGGCCAGGAACATCGACCCAGTCAACAAGGGATTGTCATTTTCTGACGGATTGCGAATGCAGTTCCACCGAGTAAGTTGCTGATCAGGTCCGCTCTGAGCTAACAGATCGCTTGCCTTAAGGCTTGTATTCAACTGATTTTGCTGAGAGAAGAAGTTTCTCCTGAAGTATCGTCCGATTGCAAAATGACGGGAGAGAAATGCCGCGCGAAGTTGTGAATAAAGAGTTGCAAGCTGTTGATCGGTAGCCACCGTTTCGTCCTCCTCAAGAAGTCGATTCGCGCTGACAACAGAAGTCATTGAAGTGTGACCAGAACAGGTATGAGGCCCAATTTTCCTGATATTGGCTTCAACGCCTTTCCGAGAATCGCGCCAAACGAACGACCTGGCTGGCTGGCCTTCATTGCATGTCCGGGGGTAGAAGAAGAGGTCAACAAATCGCCGACGCAGATAGCGTCCTGACGAGCGTCTACCTTGCAGTACACCTTTCCGACGAGAGCCACTGGAACGCGAGCTTGGTCTGATGTGCGTTTATCCAGCACGATCGCATGCCGGAACTCACCAGCACCGGATACTACGCCGGCAACCTTTCTGTCGTATGCTTCGTGGCTTTCTCTTAATTGTCCGTCCTGATCAATCACAACTACTGTTCCTGCATCCGGGACATGTTCATCAGGAACTACATCGAAATGTTCCGCGCAATCGGCCCCGGATAAAAGAACATCGCCGGTCACCATGAGATCCCCATGAAAGTATCCGGCATATTGACCACCTTCCCCGAAGACGCCTATGCCTGTGGTGCTTCGCCCATCTACGCCCCGTCCTGAATTGCTTGTAGCAAAGACCCCCGTGTCGGTCGTTGCTGTTGCCCGGACGGCGATGCTTTGAGTGCTGCGTGCGTCAATGCCGAGGCCAGAAGTGCTGATGGCAAAAAGAGCGGTATTGGTTTGACTGATAGCCTGCACACCAATGCTTGAGTTGCTTCGAGCGTCGACACCTATCCCCGAGGAGCTTGTAGTGAATAAGCCGGTGTTGGTTTGGCTTTCAGCGTGGACTCCAATGCCCGAATTACTGCGAGCATCAACTCCCATTCCGGATGTGCTGGTGGCAAACAATCCAGTGTTGCTCTGTGCGGTGGCCTGAATTGCAATGCCCTGTTGGGCTGAGGCTACGATCGCTGTTTCGGCCGCAGTTGAAGCAACACCGATCTTTGCTCCAGGGGTTGCTGTGCCAACGCCAATATTGCCGCCCGCATCAATGCGCAGGCGCTCAGCGTTGTTCGTTTTCATGACGATTGGTTGACTATCAGTCGTGCCCAGGAAAGCATTCGATCCGTTTCCAGTGTTACCAAAAATTTCCCATGTAGTGATTGGCACAAACCCTCCTTTTAAGACATTCTCGGAAAGCGATTTATCAAAGTAGTGCAAACAATGAATGGGATTCGTTCGCTGGCTTAGAGGGAAGTCGAAGACCGCCTTGGCGAACGCAGCCGCCGATACGTGTATTGGGGCCCGATGGAACCTGGCTCACTCTCAGCTTCTTCTACTTGTGAGACCTTCCTCAGGAAACTCAACTTAGCACATATTTTTGAGCTTGTCTTTGACGTTATTCTGATCCAGATTGTCCTCTTTCCTGAAGAATCTCCTGATCTCTGATTCGAGGTCAGCGAGTATCGGGTTCGCGCATCAGGAAGGAAATGTCATCTACCTTGTAGAGGACTCTGCCCGGAGACTCTGGCGCGGACGAGATCTTGCCAGCGCGCACAATATCGAATGCTGGCACAAGTCGAGCGAGTACTGCAGGCGACGCGACGGGAATGTTGTGCGCTCCCAGAACGAGCCTGACTTGCGGCGCAAGAGCGGCTAGCCGTCGAATGGATGAGGCATACGCGTCCAGATTAGTTTCGGGGCGGAAGAGCCAGATGGGCGCGGGATAGTAAGTGTCACCGGTGAAGAGAAGTCCCTTCGCGCGATCGAGCAAGGAAATGGCATCTGGCGTGTGGCCTGGGGTTGCGATCACTTCAATCGTTCTACCGCCAAGGTCGAAGCGATCGCCGTCGTGAGTGTAGGCTGTAATCCTCCACGGACGCGTAGCGTAGGCCCTCGCGTCGAATCCGCTAGGCAAAGTACCGCAAATTTGGTCAGGAGTGATCTCTGCCTGCGCGTCCTCGCGTGAGCCACGTGCGTTCTTGCGAGTAAAGTCGGTATCCATACCGTAGATGGTGGAGAATTCCCAGTTGCCGCCGACGTGGTCGTCATGGGTGTGGGAATTGAGCACAATAATGGGCAAATTTGTGAGTTCGGTTGTTACTTTTTTGATGTCGCTGATTCCCATTCCAGTGTCGAAGAGTAAAGCTCGCTTCTCACCGACGATGAGGTAACTGATCACCTCTTCAGACTGATGGGGTTCGTAGATGGCGAAGACATTCAACGCAGGTTTATAGACTTCAAACCATGGATCGCTGGTGGCGACACGGTCGAGGGACTTGTACTCTGGGCGAGGCAGCGCGCGGCACCAACCTGGAATTGGAGTCTGAGCAGACGCGAACGATGTAATCGCGGCCACGCAGATGGCGAAGCTAGCCATAAATTGTTGAATGGTGGTGGCCTCCAAAAATCTGCAACGCCAATTGTGCCTGAGAAGATTGCGATGATTGCCTGGTTTGACGGACCAGCTCGATCAGTAGTACTCGAATGGGCGAGCCGGATGAATGGATGTTAGCACGACAGCTACAGTCGGTCAGGCGGTGGGCGACAGCGTTCTCAATGGCGGCATTCCTACTATTTGCCGCTTCGGACTTTCGATGGCGAAGTGTGAGGGATCTTGACGTACAGAAAACGGATGAACCAACTCTCCGCTAGAAGAAAAATCACGGCGACCAATATGAAGAGCGGGCCGCCGTTGAAGAGCATTAGGCTTAAAGGGATCAGCGTCCCGGCAGCGATGAGCGCACCAGCGCGCCAATGTTGCTCGCGGGTATAGAGTCGCGCATGGGTCGGCTGAAGGTTCGCAAACAACAACCCCATGGGAATCACATTGAGTACGAGGAGCACGATGAAGGCGGTGCGGAGGATGGCGGTCGCCTGGATTTGCCCCATTAGTGCGGACAGGACAAGTAATTCGCCGCAGCCCATCAGGAGGGCCGAATTAGTGAGATAGCCTCCCAGCCAGCGCGCGTCTTTCCAACCTGGTTGCGCGTTCGTGCTGAGCAAGACACCCTTGTAGGCCGCAGAGCCGAAGCCAGGCAGCAGTCCCAGGACCACCGCGAGTATGCGAGCCCACTCGAAGTCAATCCCCAGCAGGGCCAGCAGGCTGAGCCCCGCCGCAGCGGTCAGCGGGAGCGAAAAGATCGTCAGGCACCACGTCCCCACCGACATGGGCGAGCCGGGCTTGAAAACCCTGAGCATGTGATGGAAACGCAGCGGATCGCCCAGATCCAACACGAGTAATCCGAGGTCAACGAGCAAAAGCACGAGAGCGACCGGATAAGCCACTTTCGCCACATGCATGAAGACCGCAGGCGCCGCCAACTCGCTGACCGCGGCGGCCAGGAACAGTCCGGTCGCCATGCCGTTGAGCAGAGCGTCCCAGGCGATGATGCCGTGCCACCCCGGCACCTTGGTCACCGGCATATTCGCATAGCCGCTCTCGCTCCCTTTTTCCGGCAAGGGAGATTCGGTGAAAGCGTGCTGCGGTCTGGAGTTTTCGTGCATTCAGGGCTTTAAAAGAAATACCACCAAGAGCAGTGCCGCGATAGCGGCCAGGCCGCCCGCGATGGAACGAACATAATCTCCCATCATGTGCAGCCACGGGTTGAATGGACTATCCGGCAGGCCATACACCGAAGGGCGATCGACAAGCAAATAGAACGAATGCATCTCGGAATAGGTTTCAGTAGGGGCGTCGCCATAAAGGTACGCCTGCGGAACGCCGCGCTGGTGAAGTTCCTCCACGCGTTTGCGGGCCTGCTCGCGAAGCTCGTCGACCGGGCCGAAGTGGATAGACTGGGTGGGACATGCCTTGGCGCAGGCCGGCTCCAGACCGTCGCGCTGGCGGTCATAGCAGAGCGTGCATTTGTGCGAATGGCCGCCCATGTCGCTACGCGTGATGACGCCGAAGGGACAGGCGGCGACGCAGCACGAGCAACCGTTGCAGATGTCGGCCTGAATATAAACGTTCTCGAACTCATTTTGAATAATGGCGCCGGTCGGGCAAGCCTGATGGCATGGGGCCGCCAGGCAATGCTTGCAATGGTCGCTCATCATGAGCCAGCGGTTAAGGGCTTGCTCGTTGGATAACGTGCCTTCGGATGCAGGCGTGCCTGGCGCTTCGTGGGAGAATTGCTCGATGAATTTCACATGGCGCCAGGTTGTCGCAGACAACTCGTTCGTATTGTCATAGCTATTGCCGGACCAGTTAAAGCCATCCGACGGTAGCTGGTTCCACTGCTTGCATGCCACCTCGCAAGCTTTGCAGCCGATGCATACGGTAGTGTCCGTGTAAAAGCCTGTAGGTGTCTGAGGCTTTGGCGGTTCACCATGGAGGAACGGATAGATCAGGCGTCCCGCCAGTTCCGACAGCTGACCGCGTGGCGCATCACTGGTCTGGGGCAACGCGGACAGTTCCTTTTCTCTACTTGCCATGTCCGATTCTCCCTTCTGGTTGGGCGCTGTCCGGCGTGTCCGGGATCGGGTCGAGGGTCGGCCAGTGCGCGGTGGGCACCGTTGGGGGTGGAACCGGGCCTTCGAGCCGCCCGGCCTGGACCTGGCAGGTGAACGCCTTGCTTTCGTGCATGCTCACGTTCGGGTCGGCCAGGAGAGCGGTCAGGTCGTTGGCGTTGCTGCCGACGCTCTCCCCGGCGAAAGCCCAGTGGAACGGGAGGCCGATCTGGTGGACCACGCGCCCCTCGACGACAAACGGCCGTAGTCGCCGGGTTACCATTGCACGGGCCTCGATTCGACCGCGCGGCGTTTGAATCGTCATCCAGCCGCCGTGAACAATACCGCGCTCGGCGGCCAGCTCGTAGCTCAGCTCGGCGAACATCGCCGGCTGCAATTCGTTAAGCCAGCTGTTGAAGCGGCTCATCGGCCCGCTGAGGTAATGCTCGGTGAGACGGAACGTCGTGGCCACCACGGGATACTCGGCTGTCGGCTTGTGGGCGATCTGGTTCAGCGGTCCGTCGAAAAAGCGTACCATCGGGCTGGTATTGTGTTTGGGATAGAGCAGGTTGTCCAGCGGCGACTCGACCGGCTCGTAATGCGTCGGAAGAGGACCGTCCTTGGTGCTGGGTGAGTAGAGCCAGCCCAGTCCGTCGGCCTTCGTGATGAAGGGCTGCGTGCCGGCGATGGCGGCCATGCCCGTCGCGCCTGGAGCCGGTTGGTAATCGGGAGGCTTTTCCAGCTCGAAGTCCGGCTTGTCGAGTCCGACCCAGCGCCGCTTCTCGGAGTCCCACCAGACCAATTTCTTTCGCTCCGACCAGGGCCGCCCGTCGGGGTCGGCCGAGGCGCGATTGTAGAGAACGCGGACGTTGTTCGGCCACGCGAAGCCCCATTCCGGTTGGACTGGGTTATCCGTGAGCTTGCGTTCGTCCGCGCGGTTGCGGCCCGGCTCGGGGAAGACTCCGCTGTAGACCCAGCAGCCGCATGCCGTTGTGCCGTCCTCCTTCAGCTCTGAGTAGCTGCTTAGAAGGCGAGGCCGCCCGGTACGCGGATCGGTTTCAGTCAGCCGGTGACCGTTTATCTCCATGAGAACCTTCTCTAGGTCCGGTTCACCTTCAATGCGGCTGAGTGTTCCATCGGGCAGACGCGGCTGCTCGTCGTAGTCGTAGTCCCAGGTGAGGTTCAGCAGTGCCTGATCCTTGGGATCGATCGAGCCGACATAGAGCTGCTTGAGGTGTTTACCCAGGTTGTAGAAAAACCATGCGTCGGAACGGCAATCGCCGGACGGATCGATAGCTTTCCTGTGCCATTGGATCAGCCGCTGGGTGTTGGTTAAGCTGCCCTCCTTCTCCTGAGCGGCAGCGGCGGGTATGAAGAAGACCTCGGTCCCGATCTCGGAGGATGGTGGCCCATTCGGGTCGTCCTTCCAGAAAACGGCGCTCTCAGTTTCGAACCAGTCGAGAACCACCAGCCACTCGAGGTTGCGCAGGCCGGCACGGTGAACATTGGCATTGGGTCCGCCGCCGGCGGGGTTCTGGCCGGCCAGGAAGTAGCCTTTCACTCCACCCTTTGCCATGCGATCGAAGTAGGCCAGCTGCGAGTAGTCGCCGTCCACGCGCGGCACCCAGGAGAAACCGAAGTCGTTCTCCGGCGTTGCTGCGTCGCCGTACCATGCCTTGAGCAGGCTGACAATGAATTTGCTGAAGTTCGCCCAGTAGCCGGTGGGCATCTCTCCATACTCGATATAAGAACTCAAATCCTCGTTTGCGGGATCGTGTGCAACAGGTTGCGGCAGATAGCCGGGAAGTGAGTCGTACAAAGTCGAGATGTCGGTCGCGCCCTGGATGGTAGAGTGGCCGCGCAGGGCCATGATGCCGCCGCCGGGCCGGCCCATGTTGCCAAGCAACAATTGCAGGATGCCGGCAGTGCGTATGATCTGCACGCCAGTGGTGTGCTGCGTCCATCCCAGCGCGTAGGCAATGCAAGTGGTCCGCTCGCGTCCGGAGTTGGTGCAAAGCAATTCCGCAACACGCACGAATTCTTCCGGGGTGCAGCCGCACACCTGGGAAACGACCTCCGGCGTGTAACGGGCGAAGTGCCGGCGCAGAATCTGCATGACGCAGTGCGGATGCTGCAAGGTCGGGTCGCGCTGCGCGCTTGTCATGTCCTTGTAGGGCGAGACATATGGGTCGCCGCTGCCATCCCTGGCGTGGCCATGCCGGCCGTGCGGGTCTTCGGCTGACTGCGACTGCTCATTCCTGGAAGCATCCTGCTTCTCTTGGCCGCCGTTCCCGGGCTCCTCGTAGCCCCAATGACCCTGCCTGGAATCATAGGACTCGTGCTGCTGGTCGAAGCCGCTGAACAGCCCTGCCAGATCCTCGGTGTCCTGGAAACCTTCCTTGATGATCGTCGAAGCATTGGTGTAAGCCAGAACGTATTCATGGAACCAACGGTCATTGCTTAAGACGTAATTCACAAGGCCGCCGAGGAAGGCAATGTCGCTTCCGGAGCGGATGCCCACGTAAAGATCGCACACGGCGGACATGCGCGTGAACCGCGGATCGACATGGATCAGGGTTGCGCCCTTCTCCTTAGCCTTCATGGGCCAGCGGAAGCCGACAGGTTGAGCCTCGGCCATGTTCGATCCCATAAACAGGATGCAATCGCTGTTGGCCATGTCCTGCTGATAATTTGTAGCCGCGCCGCGGCCGAACGAGGCGCCCAGACCGGGCACCGAAGCGCTATGTCATATTCGCGCCTGGTTCTCGATCGACACCACTCCCAGCCCGCCGCCGAGCAGCTTCTTGATGAGGTAGTTCTCCTCGTTGTCAATTGTTGCCCCGCCCAACGAACCGATGCTGCTCACCGAATTAAGCAAGCGGCCTTGCTCGTCGCGCGTCGTAAAATCGGCGTCGCGCGTCGCCTTGACACGCTGGGCAATGTGGTCCAGCGCCCACTCCATCGTTCGCGTCTCCCAGTGATCGGAGTGGGGAGCGCGGTAGAGGACATTACGGACGCGATGCGAATTGACGGCGAGCTGGAAAGCGTTGGCCCCTTTCGGGCATAGGTGGCCCCCGCTGATGGGACTATCAGGATCGCCCTCAATGTCGATGAGTTCGCCGCCCTTGCTGTAGATGAGCTGCCCGCAGCCCACGGCGCAGTAAGGGCAAATGCCCTCGGTGACAGTAGCGCCGCGCAGCCGCGAAGCCTTGGCTAGAGTCTGTAAGCTGAACGGTTCCTGAGAAGTTTTTGGTCGCTTAGTTAGTGAGAAGCGGAACATAGCACCTCGGCCTTTCAGAAATTACTCGTTTTTTAAGATGCTGACAGCGAGCTTTAGTCGCGCAATAGTAGCACGAATGTCTCCATAAGGTGGGCATTTCGCACAAGATAGGACAGTCTCCTGCTGCCGAACGGATCGCTATTGCTCGCTCCACATCTGCTGAATCTCTTCGAGCGATTTTTCTCTTGTTTCCGGGACCCACTTCCAGACGAACACAAACGTCACCAGAGAGAGACCAGCGTACAAAAGAAAAGCCGACGACGTGCCGAGTGCTTCAACAATAGAAAGAAATGTAAGCGTCACCACCAGGCAAGCCGCCCACAGCGCGCTGGTTGCTACGGATGTAGCTCGTCCTCGCACCCGCGTCGGGAAAATCTCGGCCATGTACACCCATACTCCCGGACCCAACCCGACAGCAAAAAACGCGACATACAGAAGAACGCTGCCGAACGTTACCAGTGGAGTGGCGTGGACATGCAGTGAAAAGGCCAGCACTGCGAGAGATGCAGCCATTCCACCTGATGCCAGAAGAAAGAGCCCGCGTCGTCCCCATCGATCGATAAATGCCATAGCGACGATCGTGCAAATCAGATTCACCAGCCCAACGAGTACATTTGCGCCAAGCGCTGCTCTTGCTGACTCGCCGTGAAACTGCTCTGTGAATAAAACAGATCCGTAATAGAGGACCGTGTTGATTCCAGAGATCTGTTGGAGAATGGCGAGCGATACTGCAATGAAGACTCTCTTTCGCATCTGTGGAGCGAAGAGTTCGCGCGAGTCGCCGCTTTCCTCAGATGCAGAGAACTCAATTGCAGCGACCTCCATCGATGCGTCTGTTGGATTCGCAATCTTTGCAAGAACCGCATAGCCCTCCTCACGGCGTCCATGCGTGATCAACCACCGCGGACTTTCGGGAATGAAGAGAAGTCCGAAGAGAAAACCGACGGACGGAAGAGCCGCAGTTCCGAACATCCAGCGCCAACTCGATTCGCCAAATGTCGCCAGTTGCCAGTTTGTGAGGTATGCCGCAAGTATGCCGATCACGATGGCGAGTTGATTGAGCGAAACAAGGCGTCCCCGGCTGCTTCGTGGCGCAACTTCCGAGATGTATATGGGAGTTAAAGCCGAGGCCAAACCAATCGCAAGTCCCCCGGCAAACCTGGCGAAGGAAAAGATCGTGAGATTGTTGGCCGCCGCGCTGCCAATCGCGGATGCAGTGAAGAGAAGTGCGGCCCCCATCAGGCTCCTGCGGCGGCCGAGCCGGTCGCTGAAAACCCCAGCAACGGCTGCGCCGATAAGGCAGCCAAACAGAAGGGAACTGGCTGCAATCTCAGTGAGAAAATTGCTTAGACCGAATTGGGAGCGCAGGAAAACCAGGGCTCCATTGATAACGGCAGTATCAAATCCGAACAAAAACCCAGAAATGGCCGCAACAGATGCGACCATCCACACATATGATTTGCGCACATCACCGCTGGTGTCCGGTGCCTGCTGCGGTGAATGCTGATTTCTCAAACTGCCCTCCCATCGCACTGTAGGAACTCACATTTTGTAGGAGTGCTGACCTTCAAGATCACGGCCGCAGTGGTTCTACGCGTGAGAAGAATTCAGGGAGCCCATGCGCATGTCCCTTCAGCCGAAACAGTGCTCCGGCGAGCGTACCGTCTTCTCGTTTCTTGTCGCCAATAGCAGTGGTGATATAGATATCCGAATAATCTGTTCCACCAAAAGTGAGGCTTGAGACTTTTGGTGTTGGTAGAGCGATTCTCCTGTCGATCTTGCCGTCAGCAGAAAGACGGACGATACACGCTCCATCCCAAAGGGCTGACCAGAGGCGTCCTTCGGCATCGAGGGTGAGACCGTCGGGATCACCCTCGGCTTCCGCAAATTTGGCGAAGACGCGTTGATTACTGATCGCTCCGCTTTCAACGTTGTAATCGAAGAAATAGATTTCTCGGGCAAATGAATCGGTGTAGTAAAAGCCTTTCTGATCGCGAGTGAAAGCCATGCCGTTCGAGCAGCCAATCCCTTCAAGAAGCAAGTGGGGCAATCCGTCAGTGTCCAGGCGATAGAGCCTTCCCTTGCTTACGCTGCTGGACATTGTGCCGCAGAACACGCGGCCTCTGGGATCAGCGATGACATCGTTGAAGCGGGAGGATCTCTCGGCTTCGATCTCGGGGAGTACTTCTGTCAGCTCTCCCTCGCGCCATATTGTTACGGCGCCGCGATCCATGAACAGAAGAAGAGAGCCGTCACTCTGAATAGTGAATCCTCCGACGGTCCTTCCTTCGTAGCACTTTTCGTGGACTCCCAAAGCGGGATCATAATGGAAGATTCGGCCGTTGGGGATGTCGCACCAGTACAATCGCTTCTCAATCGAATGCCACAGCGGGTTTTCGCCTGTTTCGCAGACATAATCTGCGATCAACTCCGGCGTTGCTTCCTCGGCATGATTGAATGGCTCGATATGCATGGCGGCTGACTCCCAGTAAATTTGCTGCAGTTATTCGACGGGCGCTCGCAGCAGTGCGCTCCCGGATACACGAACTGTGAGAATTTCATGCGGATGAACCTCGACCTTGAATCCGCCTTCACCCTGCACGGGCAGAGTCTTTTGATTACGTTCGACTGCATCGGTCTGCGTGGCCTTTTTGATCACGAGCAATGGCGTTGTGATGTTTACTGTTCGCGCTACTCCACCGAGATCGATGAGGCGAAGGATGGCTCCATCGCCGTCCTCTGCGGGCTTCCAAGTGTCGAGTAGCAGTTTTGGATCGTCGATGGTCAGGAAGCTTGCTTCCTTGCCATCGAGCGGCCGGGGCAGGTTGAGCGCTTTGTCTTGCGAGGTAATTTCATCTGCTTCCAGTGGTGTTGCTTCCATCCAGCCTGCGTGGCTGAGTGCTGCTGCGTCAGTCGACGCGGCGCTGGTAATGATGTACCGAAAATGAAAGTTTCCGCCCTGCGCGGCGCGGTAGTTAGTGTGCCAGTAGTTATTCATGGCATAAGCGAAGATGGCGCCAGGGCGCTGGCCAAATTCAGTCGGCCACGCTCCGCGGTTGATGTCGCCGAGCGTGATGAGCGGCGTATCGAGTGGCATAACGGTTCCGGAGACGCCGTCCTGCTGCACAGAAACCCAGTGCTGTGCGGAGAACCATTCGTGGCCTGCGCCGGGATACATGTCCTTTGATGGATCGACAACGCCATTCTGGATTTCGTACTGGAATTGAGGGTGGCTCATGGCGAAGGGGAAGGCGAAGTAGACGGCTTCCTTTGTCAGGGCTTCTTTTTTCGTGATGTCTTCAATGAACTCGATTTTCTTTTCGTTCTCGAAGAGACGGATTTCGGTGGTGATCTTTGGCGTATTTTCGGTGGAGCTTTCGAGAAGTGCGCGCCAGCCGTAGGCTGTGCGTTCGGTTGCGAGGAGACGGCCTTGTATTGCTGCGTGGATTTGTAGTTCAGGTTTCGGTGAGACTACGCGGTATTGCAGGAGGCTGTTCGGTTCCTTGTCGCCGCCGGTGACATAAAGATATTGGCCGAAGCGGTATGTGCTGTTTTGGTCTACGAGTTCTTTCTGGAGTTGTTTGTCATAGATGCTGCGCACTGCGCCGGAAGATGGGTCGAGTTCTACGCGGTAGTACTGGCTTTCGAGCGTGGTGCTGGTTGATGTTTCAGGAGAACTGACGGCCTTCGCAGATGGACGAATGAAATAGACCTTGTACCCGACGGGCGGCACGTCTTTCGCGACAAATTCCACGCGGCGAAAATCATTGCCTTCGTGTACGACTGAAGAGGGAACTGGCTGATCGGTGGCGCGGTCTGCGATTTCGTTGCCTTTGTCGAGGTCGATGCTGACGATGCCGTCGCGTTTCCAATTAAGCGGATTGAAAACGATGATGCTGCCGACTCCCGTGGCGATGGAGTCGGCGAGGCTGGCCATACTGCTGCGCAGAAGGTGATCGCGGAGGTCGGCGGCGGTGGTGGAGCGCGAATCTTTTACGCGCATCTGTTCGATTGCTTCATGGCTGGTGGGATCGGAAACACTGTTCGCTGAGAGCCAGGTGTGCTCGTCCATGAGAACCATGCTCTTCCACATCTCGTTGAGTGCATTCTGGTCGACAGCGAGGCGCGGGTTTACGAGCGCGCTGATGGTGGCTAGTTTTTCCGCAGATGGTGCGCGGCTTTCGTTCTCGCGTTCAAGTGCCGCATAGAAGGCGTCGGAGCCTATACCGTCTTCCCAGTAAGGGCCGCCGTCGCCGCGGATGGTGGGGATGTTGCCGTCGAATTGCTTTTCGATTTCAGCGAGGGCGTCGTGGAAGCCTGAGTACTCGATGCGCGGGAAAGCGTAAAGGGCGTTCCACTGGTCGGCGAGTTCTGCCTGCTGCGGGAAGAGGTCGGTGTTCTCAACCTGTGTGCCGAAGATAATCGCGGCGTGCGCGCGGTAGTTGGGTTGCTGATACATCTGAAGGAAAAGCGGGACGATTTCTTCGCCGGTTTCCGGAAGAGGAGGAAGGCCGAAAAGAAACTGCATCTGCATGTAGTGCCGCGAATACCAGAACAGCACTTTCTGCCCGTCGGGGCCTTCCCAGTACATGGGCGAGTTTTCGTTCAGATGACCTTGCAGCAGAACGGGAGCGCGGTCGTTGTTGCTTCCGGCAAGAAAGTACTTGATTCCTGCAGCGGCAAGAACCGATGGGTATGACCAGGTGTAGGACGGGACGTCAGTGATGTTGGCGAAGTTGAGCGGTGTTTTGTATGTGCGGCTGAAGTTGGCGCTGGGATAAAGCGAACGGATGAGTGTTTCGGCGGTGGGAAAGCCGGTGAGGACGTTGCTGTATTGCGCGGGGATGTAAAGCTGCTCGTGCTGGATCGCCTCGATAACACGTTGCTTCTCTTGCGGCGTCCGTGTGTTGAGATATTGTTCAAGGTTCCATTCGCCGTCGGTGCTGAATCGGAAGGCGGGGTGCTTCGCGGTGAGGTCCATCGCTTCATCGAGGATACGGCTTTGAATGGCAGCCACTTTTGCCTGGTAGTCGGTGTAGCCCACGTCGAGGTGGACGTGTGGGACTAAATAGAGTGTCCATTTCTTCTGCGGCCAGAGAGTTTGAGTGAAGTGCGTAGAGTGTCCGTTGAGATCTACTGCAATGCGCGCCCGTCTACTGCCCAGGAATTCCGGTACTGCGATAGAAACGCGCTCTTCGCCGAAATCCTGATCGGCGTGTAAAGGCTGGTTATAGTGATGATCCGCGACTTCAAGATCGACCTGTCCGGAGTGCGGACGTTCGCCGTAGCGGACGAAAACGTCTATGCGCTCTGTGAGGGTCGATCCGCTTTGCCGATAAAAGATCGTCGGTTCGAGCTTGACGGTTGGGGATGCGGAGAGTGGTGGAATCTGATCGAGTTCGACAGCGTCATAGTTGAAGCCGGCGTCGGGCACACCCTTGTCTGAGGTCGCGACAGCCTGCAGTGAGATGTTGTTCGTGCCTGTCTGAAGATAGCTTCCCGGAAAATCGAAGTCGACTGTCGCGTGGGCATACGCTGGAAAAAAGGCAGCCATGGTGTCGCCCATGCTGTAGTCGAGTTCGGGATGTAGATAGAAGTTTCCGGCGTGTCCGTTGATGGAGACGCGCAGCGCGGGCACGCTGGAACGCTCAATGAGCAGAGAAACGCGCAAGTGGTACGCGGGGGAAGGGCTGGATGGCTGAGAAAACTGAATCGTGCGCGGCGCTGCGGCCGGATCCGGCTTGCCTATGCTGAAAAGAGCGGGGGCGTAGGCAGGCCAATTCTTCTCCGGACGGTCCTTATCTATGACAAAGGTGACAGGCTGTTGCGGTGTAGTGTCGGCAAATTCCGCAGAGGAGCGGTCGAATATGCCAATACGCCAGACGATGTTTCCGGTTTGCGCCGCCAGAGGCAGGCTTGTAGCCGCAAATAACGCGAGGAAGATGCTCGCACACTTGACTTGCATGCAGGCTCCGTCATGGTAGCGATTCCACTGCCGGTTAATAGTAAATCGCTCTCACAGTATTTGCAGGGTTTTCAGGTTCTGCGCTCGCTTTAGTAGCAAATATGAACCTGATCCAGGGCGAGAAAGCTGAACATTTCACGGTCCGTCCGGCATGGGCACGACGCGTGATAAATGACTTGAAAAGTTGCATTGCAAAGTGATGCGGATCAGGCGTATAATGCTGGCCTAAGTGGCAGTCCGCTCTTTTTGACAGTGCGTGGAAATCTGCGAGGGATTATGTCTTGTCTTTCCGCCAGGGCCGCGTCTCAGACATTGACTATCCGCTGCAGTTGTGCGGCAGCGCGTAATCTGTCTCTACCTTCTCGAAGCCACCCAATCCTCAAGTGCGTGTAGGAGTCAGCCATGAAAGTGTGCGATCCTGTTTCGCTTATTTTGCGCAAGAAGGGTGGGACCGTTTGGACCATCCCCTCGGATACGACTGTTTATGCGGCCATGGAGATGATGGCAGAGAAGGAGGTGGGCGCCCTTCTGGTGATGGACCAGGGTCATGTGCACGGCATTGTCTCCGAGCGCGACTACGCGCGTAAGGTTGTGCTTATGGGGCGTTCATCGAAGGAGACGCCGGTCAGCGAGATTCTGACTGAGCCGTTGATTACGATTACTCCCGATACGTCAGTGGATGAAGCAATGCGGCTGATTACGACGCACCGCATTCGACATCTGCCAGTGGTGAGCAATGGGGAGTTGCAGGGAGTGATTTCGATCGGCGACCTGGTGCAGTGGATTGCTTTCGCGCAGGACCAGACGATTGAGGACCTCTCGCACTACATCGAGGGAAAGTATCCCTGTTAAAGTGGCTGGCCATTATCCCAGATTGCGCGTGGCAGAGACGATCGCGTTCCAAAGTGGCGTGGGATAAAGGCCCAGCAAGAAGACAAGACCCGTTAGAACGGCCAGGGCCAGTGTTGCGGGTAATGGCAGTATTGGCCTGGCTGGGGCTGTGTCTATGGCCTTCGCGTACATGGCTGCAAGGATGCGAAGGTAATAGAACAGGCCGATGGTGCTGCTCACCACGAGCGTGAAAAGAAGAACCCACTGTGACTGCGACGCACCTGCCGCGATGACATAGAATTTGCCGAGAAATCCTGCCGTCAGCGGAATTCCGGCGAGGGATAGAAGCATTGCGGTAAACGCTGCCGCGATGTACGGCCTGCGCCAGAATAGGCCACGGTAGTCGTCGATAGAGGTAGCTTCATGGTGTGATCCGGACAGGACAGTCATCACGCCAAAGGCGCCGAGGATCGTCGCAAAGTAGGCAGCGAGGTAGTAGGTGGCTGCCGGGGCGCCGAGTTCTCCTCCTGCCAGCAACGCCACCAGTGCGTAGCCCATATGCGCGATGGATGAATAGGCGAGGATTCGCTTCACGCTGGACTGAGACAGCGCGAGAAGATTGCCGGTCAGCATCGAGGCGATTGCGATGATCGAGAGGACCACTCCCGGTGTTCCTGACAAGGCTCCGTCATGCAGGTGAAACCAGCGCAGGATCAGTGCGAACATTCCGCCTTTCGATACGGTGGCAATGAACGCTGTGACGGGCAGAGGCGCGCCTTCGTATACATCCGGCGTCCACAGATGGAAGGGAACGACTGCCAGCTTGAAACCGACGCCTGTGAGGACGAGCATCAGGCCGGCGATGGCAGGAAACGTCGCTGTGTGGTTCAGAGTTGTGGCGAATTGAGACAGGTCCATTGATCCGGTTTCTGCGTATATCAGCGCAAGGCCAAATAGCAAGACTGACGATGATGATGCGGCGAGGACCAGGTATTTGATTCCGGCTTCGATCGAGACTGTCTTTGAGCGGATATAGGAGATCAGGGCGTAGAGCGAGACGCTCAACAACTCCAGTCCAAGAAAGAGCGAGATGAAGTGGCGGCTGACCACGAGGACCATGGCGCCTGTGGTCGCCAGCAATATCAGGAGATAAAACTCTTCGCGATGCTCGTGGCGGCGCTTGAGATAGTCGTAGCTGAACAGGACTACAAACGCTGCCGCGCAGAGAATCAGCGCCATGTAGATGACGGAATAAGAATCAAAGATCAGCAGGCTCGTGAGCTGCCGTGGAATAGCGGATGCCGCGAACGTCAGGCTCAGCAGCGATGCTCCAATACCGATAAGCGTCATTGCGGCGACTACAAGATGATTACGCTGGATTGCGATGGCGAGCATCGCAAGGACAGCAGTCGCAGACATGATGAGCAGCGGCGATAACACGGCAAAATCAGCGGCGTTCATGCTTTATCTCCTGACGATTTCCTGCAGCTGTGTGCTCTGCTGTGCTGAAGCGGCAAGGCTGGGCCGCACGGCGTTCAGGACTGGTTGCGGATACAGGCCGAGCCAAAGAAGGCAGATCATCATGGGGCCGAGGATCGCCCATTCGCGGAAGCTCATGTCGGGCAGCTTCCAATGATGCGGATTTGGGCCCTGAAATGCGCTCTGGCCAAGCCTCAGGCCATAGAGGGTAGCTGCGAGAAGGCCGAGTGTCGCAACAACGGTGAGGCTAACGTTCGCGCGGTAAGCGCCGAGAAGCACGAGGAACTCGCCGACGAAATCGCCTAGTCCCGGAAGCCCAAGCGAGGCCATGGCGAAGACCAGCCCTGCTCCGCTCAGAGACGGCATGGTCTCCCATAGTCCGCCCATCTGGCCGATTTCGCGAGTGTGCATCCTTTCCTGCAACAGTCCAGCCATGATAAAGAGCGCACCTGTGCTGATTCCGTGGCTGACCATTTGCACTACTGCACCTTCCAGCGCGATCTCGTTGCCGGCAAAGATTCCCAACAATACAAAGCCCATATGGCTCACGCTGGTGTAGGCGACCAGGCGCTTCAGGTCGGTTTGGGCAACGGCGAGGACGGCTCCGTAAAGAATGCCGATGACGCCGATGGTCATCATCAGAGGCGCCAGTCTGTGTGACGCGTCGGGAAAGAGCGGCAACACGAAGCGAATCAGTCCGTATGCGCCGGTCTTCAGCAGAAGTCCAGCCAGAATGACGCTGCCGGCGGTGGGTGCTTCTGTGTGCGCATCGGGAAGCCAGGTGTGCAGGGGAAATATCGGCAGCTTGACTGCGAAGGCGATGAAGAATCCAAGCATCAGCAGAAGAGCGGTATTAGGCTGCAGCGCTGTGCCCAGCAGCTGCTCGTAATCAAATGTCAGAACTCCCGTGGTCTCGCGGTGAATTACGGCCAGCGAAATGATTGCGACGAGCATCAGCAGGCCGCTCAGTTGGGTGAAGAGGAAGAACTTGGTTGCGGCGTAGATGCGCCGCTCATGGCCCCAGATACCGATCAGCAAATACATCGGCACCAGCATCAGTTCCCAGAACAGATAGAAAAGGAACAGGTCCATGGACAGGAAGACACCGGTGATCCCTGCGAGCACCCAAAGCAGGTTGAAATGGAAGAAGCCTGCGCGATCCTTTATCTCAGTCCACGAGCAGAGAATGGCCATGATGCCGAGGAAGTAGGTGAGGAGCAGCATCACCAGGCTGAGTCCGTCGATTGCAAGATGAAGGCGAATACCGAATTGCGGAATCCACTGGAGATTGCACTCCAGGAACCAGCGTGTTGCGCTTCCGGCGTTAGAAGCCCACATCGAGAGCGTCACGATGAAGTCTATGCAGATGCTGAGGAGCGCGATCCAGCGTGCTGCGGCTGCGTTGCGCGAGGCGACGAACCATGATGCGATGCCGCCGACCATCAGAATCAGGATCAGAATGAGTAGCATCATGCCATCACCTCAAAAAGAGTGCGACTGCGAGGATCGCGACGGTTCCCATAGCGAGCCCCGCCGCGTACCAGCGCACGCGGCCGGTCTGTGTGAGAGCTAAAGCCCGGTTGCCGAACATCGCAATCTCTCCCAGACCTCGAATTGGTATGTCTACCGGATCACGCCCGATCTGACGCGTCACCCACAGGAACGGACGAACGAGTAGCCGGTCATAAATCCAGTCGAAGCCCCAGCCGGCGAACCATAACTCCTGGAGGAAGCCCTGCATCGGGGCACGCGCGCGCTGTGGTCCGAAGAAGAGATACGCGAGTCCTAGGCCGAGAGCGAAGACTGTGCTGGCTGACAGCGCGGTGATGGTTTCTGTGATCGGGCCGGGGTGAACGACGGCGAGCGGTGGCAATACGCTGTTTAGAAAATTTGAGAGTGCGGGCACGCCGCCGTAGTCCGGTGGCGTATCGACATATCCTCCGAGGATGGACAGGACGCATAACGTGATCAGCGCGATGCTCACAGGGACACCGCTGTGCGCGTGCACGTGCGCCTGTTGCGGGCCGTAGAAGGCGAGCGAGATCATGCGGAAGGTGTAGAGCGAAGTAAGCAAGGCGCCGGTCATACCCGCAATCCAGAACCACGCGCTTCCATTGGGGCCTGCCCATGATTGCCACAGGATGAGGTCCTTGCTGAAGAATCCGGCAGTGATCAGCGGCAGGCCCGCGAGCGCTGACCCTCCGATGACAAACGACCAGAAGGCGAGGCGCAACTCAGTGCGGAGGCCACCCATCTTGAAAAGGTCCTGCTCATGGATAGCGTGAATGACCACGCCCGCTGCGAGGAAGAGGAGCGCTTTGAAGAAGGCATGCGTCATGAAATGGAACATGGCAGCCGACCACGCGCCCAGTCCAAGCGCGAGGAACATGTAACCGATCTGGCTGATCGTGGAGTATGCCAGCACGCGCTTCATGTCGCGCTGCGCGAGCGCGCTGAACGCGGCGAGCAGCATCGTTGCGGCTCCGATGATGGCAACGGCAAATTGAACCTGAGGGGCCAAGGTAAAAAGCACGTGCGTGCGTGCGATGAGATACACACCGGCCGTTACCATGGTTGCGGCGTGGATAAGCGCGCTGGTGGGAGTGGGGCCAGCCATCGCATCCGGCAGCCATGTCTGCAGCGGCAACTGCGCGGATTTGCCGACGGCTCCGCCAAGCAGCAAAGCAGCTGCGGCAACAGCAACGCCGCTGCCTATGGCCCAGTGCTCCGAGGCGCGATGCATCAGTTCCTGAATGTCCAGCGTTCCGAGCCTGGTGAACAGGAGGAACAATCCTACGGCGAATGCTGTGTCGCCGAATCTTGTCACGATGAATGCTTTGCCTGCGGCGCGCACGTTCGCAGGTTCCTGATACCAGAAGCCGATGAGCAGGAAGCTGCATAGGCCAACGCCTTCCCATCCGAGGTACAGCAGCAGCAGATTGTTTGCGAGGATGAGCGTGAGCATCGATGCCACGAAGAGATTCATGTAGGCGAAGAAGCGCGCATAGCCAACGTCATCGTGCATGTATTCGGCGGAGTAGAGGTGAATGAGGAAGCTGACAAAGGTGATGACGAGGAGCATCAGGAGCGAGACGGGATCGAGGTAGAAGGCGATCTCTGGTTGAAAGCCGCCGGTGCTCATCCATGTCCAGAGATGCTGGGTAAATGCATTCGCGGGAGGTGGCGATGACAGGAATGAGAAGCCGATAAGCATGCTTACAATTGCCGCGAGGCCGATGGAGCCTGCTCCCAGGATTGCTGCAAAGCGACGGCTGAGCCTGGACCCGAACAGAGCGAGCACAGCAGCACTGGCAAAAGGAAGAGCCACAACGACCCACAGGAAGTGCAGCATGTCAGCCTCTCAACTCGCTGGCGGCGTCCACATCCAGCTCAGGTTGTTTTCTGTGGAAGAGCAGGACAAATGCCAACCCGATGGCGACTTCGGCAGCAGCCATCGAGAGAATAAAGAGGAACATGATTTGCCCGTCGGGCTGTCCCCAGCGCGAGCCCGCTGCGATGAAGGCGAGGCCGCTGGCATTGAGCATGATCTCAATGCTCATGAGCGTGAAGATGAGATTACGCCGCGTGATCAGTCCTGCCAGCCCCAGCGTGAACAAGATCGCCGCCAGTATCATGGCGTGCTGTATTGGTATCTGCGGCATGTTTTATCTCCTCCTTTGCGAGTGCCTGGCGTCCCAGGTGATAGGCGCCCACCAGGCCCGCCATCAACAGCAGAGATGCGAGTTCCACTCCAATCCAATAAGTTCCGAATAGCGCGGTGCCGACCTGTTTGGGGCCGACCGTGGCAGCGCGCGATGCGTTGCTCGACGCGAGCGTGCAGTAGACCATCTCAGCCAGCAGGATGAAGGCCAGGAGCGATGGACCAACCCAGTTGACTGGATTGAGCGAGAGGCGCTCTACCTCCATGGCGTGCTCGGCGACGTTGAGCATCATAACGACGAAGACGAAGAGCACCATGATGGCGCCCGCGTAAATCATGATTTCAAGTGCAGCTACGAATGGAGCGCCAAGTGTGTAGAAATCAACGGCGACCGCCAGCAGGGAGACGATCAGATAGAGAAGCGCATGAACCGCGTGATGCCGTGTGACGGCGAGCAGCGTTGCGATGATAGCGAGAATGCCTGCGAGATAGAAAAGCGTCACCATGTCGTCCTCTCAGGGCATCAGACTGTGAATGTCTACCGGCGCTGTCTCGCGCTCGGCTTGTCCCTTGTCTTTGCCGCCGATGGCGACGCCCGCGACGCGC
>Ga0206943_1027_pt1 | contig 35255 bp, 35 predicted proteins | sample Alteio_BWOrgHeat_7_FD_153243 | JGI IMG/M metagenome (GOLD analysis project Ga0206943, IMG submission 153243) | Enriched cells from forest soil in Barre Woods Harvard Forest LTER site, Petersham, Massachusetts, United States -... | ecosystem: Environmental > Terrestrial > Soil > Temperate forest > O... | reverse complement strand
GCATGTGTAGAGATTGCCACACTCGTTCCTCGTTCGCAATGACGTAGTGGAGGGCGGCAAGCCCCACAAAAAAGCCCGGAACAGTTACCTGCCCGGGCTAAAAAAAATCAAAAAAAAATTATCGTTGTGTAATACCTTCGGCAAGTACTACCACTTTGTTGTTTGAAGCTTCAACAACACCGCCATGTATCATATAAACGTCTTCTTTGCCACTGCCGCTGCCGCGTACGGTTAGCTTTCCGTCTTCTAAAGTAGAGATGATAGGCGCGTGGTGGTTCAATATCTCAAAAAATCCCATAGTGCCCGGAAGCGTAACTGAGGTAGCCTCGCCTTCGTAAATCTTTTTATCGGGAGTAAGAATTTCTAATGTCATTTTGTTTGTTTAGATGTGAGATGTGAGATCTGAGATGTGAGACAGAAAGTCCCTAATCTCAAATCTCAAATCTCAATACTCATATCTATTTAAGCATTCGCTTCTTCTAATAATTTTTTACCTTTTTCGATAGCTTCTTCAATGCTGCCTACAAGGTTAAATGCTGCTTCGGGGTATTCATCAACTTCACCATCCATGATCATGTTGAAACCTTTAATGGTTTCTTTGATATCAACCAAAACACCTTTTAAGCCGGTAAACTGCTCGGCAACGTGGAATGGTTGTGAAAGGAAACGCTGTACACGACGTGCGCGCGATACCACTAATTTATCTTCTTCAGAAAGCTCATCCATACCCAAAATGGCGATGATATCCTGTAGTTCTTTATAACGTTGCAAAGTTTCTTTTACGCGTTGAGCGGTATTGTAATGCTCGTCGCCTAAAATGGTCGGGCTTAATATTCTTGAAGTTGAATCCAATGGGTCAACCGCAGGATAGATACCTAACTCGGCAATTTTACGCGAAAGTACGGTTGTTGCATCTAAGTGGGCAAATGTTGTAGCAGGAGCAGGGTCGGTCAAGTCATCCGCAGGTACGTAAACGGCCTGTACAGAGGTGATCGAACCACGTTTTGTTGAAGTGATACGTTCCTGCATCATACCCATTTCGGTAGCCAGGGTTGGCTGGTAACCTACCGCTGATGGCATACGGCCAAGCAACGCTGATACTTCTGAACCGGCTTGTGTAAAGCGGAAGATATTGTCGATAAAGAACAATATATCACGGCCTTTACCTTCGCTGTCGCCATCGCGGAAATACTCGGCGATAGTTAAGCCCGAAAGCGCAACACGTGCACGTGCACCAGGAGGCTCGTTCATTTGGCCGAATACGAATGTTGCTTTTGATTCTTTTAAAGCTGCCTGGTCAACCTTTGACAGGTCCCAGCCGCCTTCTTCCATCGAATGCATAAACGCATCGCCATATTTTATAATGCCTGATTCAAGCATCTCGCGCAAAAGGTCATTACCTTCACGTGTACGCTCGCCAACACCGGCAAATACGGATAAACCGTCGTAAGCTTTCGCGATGTTGTTGATCAGTTCTTGTATCAATACTGTTTTACCTACACCGGCACCACCAAACAAACCAATTTTACCACCTTTTACATAAGGCTCTAATAAGTCGATAACTTTAATACCTGTAAATAGTATTTCAGCTTCGGTTGTCAGGTCCTCGAAACGGGGAGGGGTATTGTGAATTGGGCGACCATTAGTTTTGTCTAAGTTAGGGATACCGTCAATAGCATCACCAACCACGTTAAATACGCGGCCTTTGATATTATCACCAACCGGCATTTTAATAGCCGAACCTAAATCAACTACGCTCATTCCGCGAAATAAACCGTCGGTAGAGTCCATCGCAACCGCACGAACACGGTCTTCACCTAAGTGCTGCTGAACCTCTAAAACGATCTTTTGGCCATTTTCCTTAGTGATCTCTAACGCGTTATAAATTCGGGGAAGCGTGGCATCGTCAGCAAAGCTAACGTCAACTACCGGACCAATGATCCGGGAAATTTTTCCAATGTTTGGCATATATAACCTGGTATATTTAAAAAAATATTAAAAAATAGGTGAAACTTATATCCGCTATTTCAGGGCGCAAAGTTAAGGTTTCCGTCTTAATATTAAAATATTAAAGTAAGATTTTTTTAACATATTATTATACCCGTAGAGACGCAATATTTTGCGTCTCTTACAATCTTATATATCAAGAGTAAAATCTTGCTTATATGTGATATAATATTACCCATTAGACGCAAGATGTTGCGTCTCTACATTGACTCAAATGATAGCACAATTTTGCCAATATGCGCGCTGCTCTCCATTAACCGGTGCGCTTCGGCCACCCGGGCAGAAGGGAATACCGCATGTACAATAGCTTTTATTTGCCCCGATGCCAGCAGCGGCCAAATACTTTTTTCGAGGTTGCGCGCTATCCGGCTTTTAAATTCAACATCCCTCGAGCGTAATGCCGAGCCTGTTATGGTCAACCTTTTACGCATAATTTGCGCAAGGTCAACAGCCACGTCTTTTCCCTTCATCATATTGATCATTACCAACCGGCCATCATCAGCCAGCGACTGTAGGTTACCCGCTGTATAATCACCGCCTATCATATCTAAAATAACATCAACGCCGCGGTTGCCGGTTAATTCTTTTATGCTATCTGCAAAGTTTTCGGTTTTGTAGTTGATGGCTTTGGCAGCGCCCAGGCTTTCGCAAAACCTGCATTTTTCATCGCTTCCGGCGGTAACATATACGATGCTGCCCATAGCTTTTGCCATTTGTATAGCCGCCACCCCAATACCGCTCGATCCACCGTGAACTAATAAGCTTTCGCCCGGTTGCAACTTGCCACGGTCGAACACATTGCTCCATACCGTAAAAAAGGTCTCGGGCAGGGATGCCGCTTCAATAAAGGTCATATTGCCCGGCACCGGCAGGCATTGCCCTTCGGGGACATTGCAATACTCGGCATAGCCGCCTCCCCAAACTAAGGCGCAAATTTTGTCGCCAATCTTCCACCGGGTAACGTCAGCGCCTGTTTTGGTAATTATACCTGCAATCTCCAGGCCCGGTATATCCTGCGGCGCACCGGCAGGCGGCGGATAGTTGCCCTTGCGCTGCGATACATCCGGCCGGTTAACCCCGGCCGCCATAACATGTACCAATACTTCATTGGCTGCGTATGCCGGCTGCGGCCTGTCGGTTATTTGTAAAACTTCCGGGTCGCCGGGGTGGGTTATGATGATGGCTTTCATGAGGCTAAGATATCGGTATAATAAGTGTAATCAAATGCTTATTGTTTCACATAACAATTATCACTGCCTATCCAACCTCTTTATCTCAACCCTATAAGCAGCAGGCAACAAAGTATTCCTAAAAACACTTTCTATTTTTAACCGGCACAGTAATTTATAAATGGTTAATATGGGCATGAGCCACCCGGTTTTCCCTAATTTAAGTAAACCGCTAACCCTGGTGGGGCAAAGCCGCAATTGTACCTGCTTTAAAATAATAAACCTTAACGGCCCGAGGTGTTTTTTGTATTGGCGATAGAGGTCGATAGTAAACTCGCTGCATACCAGGTTTTGTTGCAGATGTGTTTGGCGCATTTGTTTCCATTCAGTAAAATTTGTTGGTAAGCCTGCCAGTTGCATCCGTTGGCCAACACGGTAAAATACCTCAAATACTTCTGCTTTCTCGGTATAGGCCAGTTTTCTATCAAGCAACTCGAACGAGCGGATAGAATAATCAATCAGCAGGAACAATACATCGCGGTAAGCCCAATCAGGTATTTGGGCACCACGGCTTTTTTCAACACCCTGGTGTATGGCTGTAATTTTATCAATGGCCTTTAACGCGGCCACTTCATCAGCAAATATGATCTGCCGCGCGTAGGTTACGGTCGAAAACAGCCTGCCCAGCGGATCAGCAGGTAAACGACCGGTAAAGTACAGCCAATCTACCGCCTTATTCAAAGCAAACTCAGCTGCCGAACCGGCAAAAATAAAAAGGGTAGTATCTGCCCTGCCCCATATTTTTCGTACTATAGAATCTTCACTTACAAAATATTTCATTATAACCTTAATTTGAGCCCCTTATCGGTTGAAGCTACCGAGTGTACGCATCTTTTATTAAAAAAACGTTCCTGCCCTCTTTACCGTTTACGGTAGAGGGCCGACCAGCGTAGCGTCGTCGGGGTGAGTGATCGCCGACAATGCATTGGAACAAATGCCGCTCGGCGAGGACTCACCCGGTTATCGCCAAATCGCTTGACCACCCTTTCTCCGCTTCGCGCATAGACGGAAGGAGAAAATTAAACATCTGCACACACGGTAGATGCTTTGGTGAGGCGAACAATCCACCTATAACAAGGCACCAACACAATTAATGCCACTATCCCGAAAGAACAATCTATCAGCCGCCAAAAAAGCGGTATATCCCTAATGCCGCCCGCTATAAAAGCCAGCGGGAATATCATCACCGCAGCAATGATACCGAACTGAATAACCCAACTATTTTTAACCGGGTCTTTTAACGGGCCGATAAACAGTACTGCCAACATCAAATGTGCAAAGGCAAGCCAATCTGTGCCGTAGCTTAAAAAGGGGTAGGTGTGATTTGCTGATTTTATAGCCTGGTAAACCTTCATAAGCCAGTCGTTCATTAAAGTATGATGCGCTGACCGGTGCTGAACAATAAAGGCCAGTTCAGTTTCGATAGGGAAGGCGGTAATGCCGCTTATGGCTAACCCGATGATGATTATCCATATACAAATGCGGATACGACGGGTTAATTTCCTTTTTATAGGTGCTGTCATTATTAAAAGTACTTTGTAGTGCAAAGTAAATGATAACTATTTGGATTAGCAAGTGAGGTAAAGAATTATTAATTATAACAGTAATTTGGATATAATATAAAGGGTAGGTTTTGCTTACAGATTGTCTGATTTATAACCGATCCTTTTTCTTGATTTTGGTTCGGTCTTTTTCTCCAATAATTCGTCGAGGTAACGAAATACGATCTCCATATTTTTATCCTGGTTGTCCAGTTTGGTTTTGATCTTTTCTATATCCAGTCGTAATTCGGTATTATCTATTAACATTTGGCGGATACGGGTGAATATTCGCATAACTTGTATATTGACCTGAATTGCCTGTTTGCTATTTAAAACACTTGAAAGCATTAATACCCCATGTTCAGTAAAAGCATAAGGCGGGTGTCTGCGACCTCCCCAACTTGATATCACAAATTGTGATTTCAAGTTGAACCATTCATTTTCGGTAAGCTGGAACATGAAATCAGATGGAAATCTGTTAGTGTTCCTGCTTACAGCTTGATTTAATACCCTGGTTTCAACTCCGTATAATTCTGCTAAGTCAACGTCTAACATAACCTTTTGATCCCTGATATAAAATATCTTATTCATTACAATTTCATCAGGAATTAGTGTTTTTTCAGTCATTGTTTAGGCCTATTTTTAGGTTAAGATTTAATATATCCGATCTTGAAGTTGCAATTTGCGACCTCAAGATGTTAATTAATTTATTCATTAACAAACATTAAATAATAAAACCTTTTTGATATCGCAAATTGCGATATCAATCAAGTCAACCCCAAAATTGACTTACCAATTATACACCCCACCATATACTTTCGCGTAATTATTCTTCCTTTGTAAAAAAAAGGAAATATGTCATTAACTATAGGCCAGCCCGCTCCACAATTCACTTTAGTATCATCAGCATTAAAAGAAGTTTCATTAGCCGATTTTAAAGGCAGAAAAGTGGTTATCCACTTTTTCCCGTTTGCGTTTACAGGTACCTGCACTACCCAGCTATGTACAATGCGCGATAACTTTGGTTATTATGATGGACTCAACGCTGTTATATTAGGCATATCTGTCGATTCGCCTTTTACGCTGGCTAAGTACAAAGAGGTAAATAATTACCAGTTTGAACTGCTTTCTGATTTTAACAAAGAAGTTTCAACCGCTTATGGTACTATATACGAGCAATTTGTGCTGGGATTAAAAGGTGTTGCAAAACGTGCGGCCTTTGTAATTGATGAAGATCAAAATATCAGCTATGCCGAAGTGCTGGAAGTAGCTACAGATTTGCCCAACTTTGATGCAATTGCAGCAAAAGTGAAGTAATTTCATTTTTTTTACGGGAGATTGAAAAGAAATCCTATTTTTGCAGTCCGTTAAAAAAGGCACTTGTGCTTATAACTAACGCGAATGGAATAATGCACTTGTAGCTCAATTGGATAGAGCACCTGACTACGGATCAGGAGGTTAGGGGTTCGACTCCCTTCAAGTGCACAAAAAAAATTAAGCCTTTCTGTATTGTACTGAAAGGCTTTTAATTTGAAATCTGCATGCTAAACTTAGTGTTATTTGGCCCTCCGGGCGCAGGAAAAGGTACTCAATCGCAACATCTTATTGAAAAATATGGTTTGATTCATTTATCAACAGGCGACTTGTTGCGTAATGAGATAATACAAGGTACCAAACTTGGGTTAGAGGCAAAAAAGCTAATGGATGCCGGTAGCTTAGTGCCGGATGAAGTGGTAATTGGCATGATAAGCAATAAGCTGGATGCCAACCGGGATGCAGAAGGGTTTATTTTTGACGGTTTCCCGCGTACTGTGGCGCAAGCCGAAGCATTGGATAATCTGTTAGAATCGAAAGACGAATCTTCCATAACTGTCATGATAGCGCTTGAGGTAAATGATGACGAATTAGAGCATCGTTTATTATTAAGAGGCAAAGGTTCGGGCAGGCCTGATGATGCCAACCCTGAAGTTATACGAAGGCGCATAAAAGAATACAATGATAAAACTGCCCCGGTGGCAGGCTTTTATAAAGCTCAACATAAATTTACAAGCATAAGCGGCATTGGCTCGATCCACGAAATATTTGACTCGATCGTTGCTGTTATAGATACCCACTAAAGGATTTCGAATTTCGAATTTTCAATTTCGGAGTTTTATTTACTGAACAATAAATTCGAAATCGAACATTCGAAATTCGAAATAAAAAAATGTCCCAAGGTTCAAACTTCGTTGATTATGTAAAGATATGCTGCCGTTCTGGTCACGGAGGGGCAGGGTCATCGCATTTACATCGCGATAAATTTACAGCTACCGGTGGCCCCGATGGTGGTGATGGCGGTCGTGGCGGCCATGTTATTGTAAAAGGGAATGCCCAGTTATGGACTTTGTTGCACCTTAAATTTCGTAAACACGTTATAGCCGGCGACGGCGATCCGGGCGGAAGCTCAACAAGCACAGGCAAAACCGGCAGGGATGAGATATTGGAAGTTCCATTGGGAACTATTGCCAGGGATGCCGAAACAGGGGAGATACTGTTTGAGATAAACCACGACGGCGAAACTAAAATATTAACACCCGGCGGCAGGGGAGGATTAGGCAACTGGCATTTTAAAACTGCTACCAAGCAAACCCCACGATTTTCGCAACCCGGCGAAGATGGCCAGGAAGTGTGGAACGTACTTGAACTGAAATTATTAGCTGATGTTGGTTTGGTAGGATTCCCGAATGCCGGGAAGTCAACCTTGTTATCGGTAGTTTCTGCAGCAAAGCCCGAGATTGCTGATTATGCTTTTACTACGCTGGTGCCCAATTTGGGCATAGTAGCTTACCGCAACGGGCGTTCATTTGTAATGGCCGACATTCCGGGCATTATTGAAGGCGCATCGCAGGGCAAGGGATTGGGTATCCGGTTTTTGAGGCATATTGAACGTAACTCGGTGCTGTTGTTTATGGTGCCTGCGGATACTACCCGTACCATAAAAGAAGAATACCGGATATTGCTGCAGGAACTAAACGAGTATAACCCCGAACTGATGCACAAACCCCGTGTATTGGCTATCACAAAATCGGATATGCTGGATGATGAATTGCTTGCTGAAATGAAGAAGGAATTACCGGCTGATATTCCTTCGGTTTTTATATCCTCCGTAGCTCAAAAAAATATTCCCGAACTAAAGGATCTGCTGTGGACCGAGATCAATAAATAATTATTGAGCGGTATATAATACGTAGCTTTTACTACTGAGCGGTGTTGCTGTGAAATTCTTATATCCGGGAAAATACTGGCACATAGCGGTCGCTTTTTTACCTGTGTAACTTACAGGCAGTACCATATAAATAGGCCCTGCATGGCCCAGGTATGGCACTATATCATCCTCAATGCCCTCATAATAAGAGTTAATAGTGATAATGCGGTTATGCTGTATCTCTAAACCAATATCGGCGCTTATAAAGGCAAATATTACATTAGTTTTTTGCCTGTCTGTAGTCATTATATAGTTTAATGATTGCTGGTCAATAAATTGCTGGGATATACCTGTAATACCATGCGCACCGCCGTTATTTACTTTATAAATTAAGGAGATATACTTACAGCTATTAAAAGCTATTACCATACATACTGCTAAAAAAACAACACGGTATGGCAATTTGCTATGGGAAACCAGGTAAATTAATCCGGGCACTACCAGTATGCCTATTAACCTAAAATGCCTTCCCTCGTACGATATAACTGCCTGCCGTAAAAAGGAATATCCAAAAAACAAAACAGATACGCCATAAAAAGCTACTATAAATAAACGGTAATTATTGTTGGGTACATAACGCAGTATAGCTACTACAAGCAATAAACTCAAAATAACGAGTAGCACCAGTATAATAAGTATTGTAGCAGGTGTAAATCCTTGTCCATCGGTATGAAATATCAACCCTTTTAACATATCGTCAACAGAGAAACCTGCAAGTAGCGGGGATGCTACAGGAAAGCTAAATGCTTCAAATGTGAGTTTAAACCCGCCCGACATTGATGCCGGGTTTTCGCCTTTTGAAAGGTATAGCATATAAATGGTTCCCAGCGACAACACTGCTGGCACACCTAGCCATAACCCCTTTTTTATCCAGCCCAACAGGTTGGTTTGGGTAGCAGCTAAACGTATCCACAAGCATAATAAACCTGAGGCATATATCCACATAAAGGATGATTTGCAAATAAAGCCCACCCAACCAGAAATTAGCACAAAAGCAATAAGCTTTAAACCGGGTTTTGTCAAAGCAACACAACCGTACAAAAACCATCCCTCAAACGCAAAAAGCAATGTTTCGCCGCCATTATAAAAAGCGTAAGGAATCCAAAAGGCTTGCTGGCAAATAATAAATACCAGGCTTATTGCTGCTATGAGTTTGGTAAACCCAATTTTTTTGAAAAAGCAATAAAACCCTGCCAGCCCTGATAAATTACAAACAGCAACAGTTAGAGCTGATGCCTGGCCTGTGTTTACACCAAAAACTAATTTGAATAAATAGGGCACAAGATATTGCCCCGGCGACCACCACGATAAAAACGAAGCGAGGTTTTTTGAAATATCTGCCGGGTCGGGGCCAATTATCAAATTAAAGCCACCACCCAGCTGCATTGACCGCATTACCTGGAACCCCCAGCTTGGATCGGGAAAAATGGAGGGCGGAATAAAAAATACAATTATACCCGCGGCAAAAACGAGTATGGTAAGGATCAATAATATTATTTTAAACGAACTTGATTTTAGGAACGGCATTTTTAAATATCCAGGTTATTCTATAATACGCACACGTGTTTTAATGGCTGGGTTGCCCTGGTAAATACTGTAAGCATCCAGGTTTTTGGTGGCTACCGAACCTCCTGCGAGTACGGCGTGGCTGGCGGCGGTTATGCCATTATTTACAATTGCGCAGGCGCCAATCCATACGCCATCTTCTAAAATTATGCTGCCGGTTATGAGGTCGAAAGTGTCTTTTTTATAATTATGGTTGCCCGTAAGCAGGGTAGCACCCTGCGAAATGCATACATTATTACCTATAATAACAGGCACAAGGTTATCTATCCAAACGTTTTCTCCAATCCAAACCTCGTTGCCAATAATAAGGTGCCATGGATATTTTATGTTTACGCAAGGTTTAATTTCAACCTGTTTACCAATTTTTGCCCCAAATAACCTTAGCAGGAAGTTTTTTATGCCATAAAAAGGAAACAAGCCCGATTTAAAAAACAGGATGTTTACATAATACCATAAAACCCTCTTAAAGGCATTGCCCCCCGGATGATAAGGCGAATTATTGTATAATGAAAGGTTAGTTTGTTTCATTCCTGTTGTTTACGGTAATATCTTGCCTGATCCAAAAATACAATCCGGCAGAAATAATTACATAAATTATTATATTAAAAATTGTATGGTGGTCAATTATGTGTTTATTTCCATACAGGGCAAGTAACATAAAACGTATTACATTTAAAAACTCGATGCCTAAAACACCAATAATTAATACAATAATCTTTGATTTGAGAGGCTTGGGATAGGCAATAACAAACGCGGTAAAGAAACTTAATACACCCAAACCTAAACAGGTGTAAACTACCTGTATGGCGCCATGGCCTGCAACCAATAACTCATAGTTATTAAAAATGGCGCTAAAACCAAATAATTTAAGCAGTTGAGCGGTACTACAAAGCAATATCCATCTTAAACCTTGTATATAATTTAAATGAGTGGCTAAAAAAGCATTATAATGGTCGCCCGGAGTAGTGATCCTGAAAAACAATATATTGAAATAATAGAATATCAAAAACAAGGTAATGAATAAAACGGCGAACTTTACAGGGCTATTTTGCTGCTTCACTTTTTTGTTGTTTAAGTATTTCATCTATTTTCATATCAACTACCAGCCTAAACCAAAACCCTTGTAAAAAATGGAACGTGATACCTGTTGGGCCATCTAATATCCCCAATCTAAAAAAAATGCGGTAAATAAAATAAAGCGCAGGCCTCAAATGCCGTGGTAATTGCCACCATAAGTTTTTTAGCCAGGCTGTCCGCTCATAGGGCGTGCCCCAAAAATTTGGTCTAATGGTTTGCGATCGTAGCAATTGCATTCGTTCTACTTCCTCTATGGCTACCAGGTCGCTGTACCGGTTATGTTTATCTACCCAAAAACTAATGTCGTTTTCTTTGAGGTTTTCTTCCAATATAATGCCATCCTTCCAAACCACGGTTTTACCTGACGCAATAAAACGATGATCCATATTTTCACTCAGATCAGAATATCCAATGCTATAACGGAACATTTTAAGCATATAAAACGGGTAGTAACCGCCATATTTTATCCATTTGCCTTTAAAGTAGTTTTTGCGGTTAAAATAAATGCCATTCAAATCCCGGTTATCTTCATCATTAAAGGTTAAAAGGCGTTGTTTCAATTGGATGGTAACAACCTGGTCGGCATCAAGGCAAATTACCCAGGGTGTTTGGATGTTAAAATTCGTTAAGGCATGATCCCATTGTTTGGGATGATTTACAAATGGGTTTTGCAAGATGGTAGCGCCAAATTCTTCAGCTATCATCAGTGTACTATCAGTACTTCCCGAGTCTAATACAAATAAGGGCGCATCAAGGCCATTAATGGAGTCAAGCAGCCGTCTAAGGTGCACCTCTTCATTAAAAGTAATAACGATAAATGAAAACTGGCTGTTCAAGATAGTCTGGCTTTAATGATCATTGATTTCCAAAAGTAAGGAAACCTGCCACAACCTTTAAACGCCGTAACTGTAAAACCGGCAGTAGTTAACAATTGGCTTAAAGTGGCCCTCGACCAGAATTTGATATGCCCGCCATGCCAGGTTGGTTCTAAATGGGCATCCCACTTATTAAAAATACTTAAAATAAGGTTTTTAAAATAGCCATGATAGGGGGTAGATAGGATGATTTCGCCATTGTTATTCAATGCCTGTTTGCAAAAATTAATAAAGCCTTCCGGGTCATATAAATGCTCAATTACCTCGGTAGATATAATTGTATCGAATTTTAAATTTTGTAATTCCGGCGGTAACTTTCCGGTTGACAGGTCTTGTACGAAAAACCGGCCCGGGTTTGTTTTGCGGGCAATAGCAATACCTTCATCTGAAGCATCGGTTCCGTAAGCATTGTAGCCCAATGAAATTAAATGATTAACAAAATAGCCATTACCGCAACCCAAATCTAAAATACATTTGTTTTCTGATTGATTTAAAAGTTCAAGCAGTGGCTGTTGTAAATACTTAAAAGCATGGGTTATATTGCTATTTGAGTAACCGTAATCTTTATAATCAGCCATATTAAATAATTTGGTTATACCGGGTTAAATATTGTTGTATTAAATTATCCGGGTCAAAATCTTTATAAATAACTACAGGGGCTTGTTCCCTGATGCGGGTTAAGTCATTTTTACAATTACTGCCAATGTTATTTATAGCCGCGCTAATAGAGTTAATATCACTTTCACATACCCAGCCCAGGTTGTTTTGTGTAACATAGCCCGATAAACCTACATTTTGGCTTACCAAAACGGCAGTACCTTCGGCAAGGCTTTCAATTACCGAATTTCCAAAGTTTTCATCGTACGATGGTAATACAAACAGATCATGCGCCCTAAGCAAGTCAAACTTATCTTCGGTACGGAAACCGGCCCAGGTAATTTTATCAGCAACCTGGTTATCAGTTACTATCTGTTTTAAATAATTGATATAATCATCATCGCCGTCGCCCGCAATTGTAAGGGTGTACGGAACGGTTACCATAGGCAATGCATTAATCAATACATCCAGCCCTTTTTTTGCCTCTATTCTCGAAAAGAAAATCAGCCTTAAATAAGTTGCTTCATCAACTTCTGCCAATTTTTTTTGAATGGGTAATTTAACCAGGTTTGGTATAATGGATATGCTTTTGGGCGTAATAACATTAAGTACAGCTGCTTGCTCACGTTGGGAAGTTACATGAACGTGGCATTTTTTAAGTAAATATTTTCCTAAAAAAGCATGAATAATTCGCTTTACAACGATGTTGTTATTTGAAAACGAGTAACCACTTAAAGTACCTCGAGGTGAAATTATAACAGGCACTTTACGTAATACAGCTACCAGGCAGGCCAGTACCGAAACCAGGTTCCACCAGGCATGTATATGTATTAAGTCAAAATCTCGCGCCTCGTGCCATAGCCTTCTCAATAGCGCCGGGGACAAATGGGTATGATCTTTAGTAATGCGTTTAAAATATATTACGCTTACACCATCTATATTTACCAACTTACCTGTAATTACGGGCAGCTCCTTTGCCCCATTTGCGGTAGTAGTAAATACGGTTACTTCAACACCGGCTTTAACCAATTGCTCGCATAGCATCGAAACCGACATAGTTGGGCCGCCATATACAAAAGCCGGTTTATATGACGCGTTGATATGTAAAACTTTCAAATTGGTTTTAATATACCTGTTATTCTTAATATTTTGGATAGCATTAACATGCTTATATAACTCCAAAAAACAGAGTTGATCAAAAATTCAAAACTTAAACCACGCCAAAAAATCTGAAACAAACCGGTAAATATGAGGGCAGTGCCCAAAATATACCCGCCAAATAACTCTTCGGCTTTAAGTGAAATTAATTGCACAATAGCCCCGTATATAAACAGCCCTATGAAAATGCCGAATATGCCGCCTGAAAGGTAACAGTCAACTATAAAGGCCGGTTTAGCAGAAACATTTGATCCTCGTCCTATTACGCCGGCATCATAAACACGTTCCATCACCAACTCTTCGGTGCTTGGTTTTGATGGCCAAAATATACGCGGAACAAGAACTATTGCCGATTGATTAAGCAATTTAAAACCATAAAAGTCAATATATTGCGGTGTGGCCTGTACAAATAGCGTAAACATATCCACTTCGCTTAACCTATAAACTAAAAAGCCCCAGTTGCTATCTTCACCAGATTGCCGGGCTTCAATTGTAGCATCTAACGCAATTTTATAAGCAGCATCAGCATCAACATCATTTCCCCAATTGTTTTCGCGAAAAATTCGATTATAGGTGGGAAGTAAAATAAATAATGCCAATAGTATCGGGACAAAAATTAAAGTGACCAGTTTTTTGTAGTTAGGATATAAAAATATTCCCAATATTAAAACACTAACAATTATAGGTTCTTTAAAACCTGAAGTAAGCGCCTGGTAAAAATTGAAAAAGTATAAAGCAGCACATATTAAGGTGGTCATTGGTTTTTTGAGCGGTATTGCAAACGCGAGGGCCAACGTACCTGCTACAAAACTTAATGAGCTCAATTGATAATAAAATTGCGTAAGGCCCGGAATTTCTAAAAATAATAGAGATAAGGGTAGCATTACAAATGCTAAAATATACAACAGCTTTGCCAGTTTTTCCTTTTCGACATAATATTTTTGTTTAACCGGATATTTCATAAAAACTGCCATGCCGGTAACAAAAGCTGCATGCCCTAATACATAATAACGCTGGCAAAGTGCGGTTAACTCAACTTTTTGTTGATTAATTATAAAAAAAGAACTGTCTATCTTTTGAAAATCCTGGTAGCCAAACAGGTTAAGGAAATAAAAAATTGAACTGAATGACATATAACCGGCAAATATTACCTGTACCAAAAACATAGGGCGCATTAATTGCTCAGACAGGGTTCGGTCGGTAGGTATTGGCCTTACCCGACCGCTTAAACTAAGAAAAAAAATTAACCCTGACCCCAGCCATGCGATGGAATAGGACAAAACAGGATCTGATTGAAATAATAGCGACAACAGCCATGGAATATAAAGTATTATATATTTCTGTATGGGTTGTTTGTCGTTCATTTTTTTGTGAAAATATTGTTGGTGATAGCTGCTTCAATGGCTTTTGCCTGTGCTTCAAAGTTCCAATCTTTTATTAACTCTTTTGAATGCCCGCCCATTTTTATTAGTTGGTTTTTGCCACCCTTTATTAACTGGGTTAAATTATTCATCATATCTGTTAGCGAGCCTGCCTTAAATATTGCGCCGTTAACACCCGGTTTAACCAGGTTGGCAGCAGCCCCCACTTTATCCGATACCAAGATTGGTTTTGCACAAGCCATTGCTTCGTTAATAGCCAAACCCCATGTTTCGGCCGGTCCTTTTGACGGCAGGCAAAACAAATCGCAAGCCTGATATATAACCGGCATATAACTTTGATTTTGAAAATCAATAAAATGGATGTTAGGGTAAGGCTTAGCTTTCAATTTTAACTGGCTTCCTAAGGTACCATTGCCTACTAAAAGCAGATGGGTTTTTGGATTGTTTAAAGCTATAAAAGCATCCAATAATAAACCGGGATCTTTTTTATCTTCCAGTTTACCCGCAAATAGTACAAGCATATCTGTTTCTGCTAAACCTAAGCTTTGTTTTAATAATAATGCCTCATCGGTTCTGTCTAAGCCAAACCTTTCATTGTCAATAGCATGAGGCGCAAAAATTAATTGTGATTCGGTTAATCCATATTTTTTAAAATAGGCCTTATTATTTACCCCGTTATAAAAGGCATAGTCAATAGGATTGTAAACCCATTTTAAGAAAAGCGACCTGGCCATTGATTTTAAACCACCTTTTTCATCGATCAAAGTTGAATCGCCGCGAAACAATACCGGGATCTTATTTTTAAAATACCTGATAACTTTTAAATGGCTATGATAAGCCCAACCAATAACCAATATTGCCTCCGGCTTATAAATGTTTATCCGGTTAACTAAATCCGGATTAACAATTCCTTTAAAATGATGCGAACCTGGTGCAGGAGCTATATTGCGTACCCATTCATAAGGGTAACCTTCCAATAAGGGAATATCCCAGGTAATGGTTTTGCCAAAACCGGGGTCATAGTTGTTTAAAGCAGCCTCGCCCCAGCTGTAAAAAACTTTAATATCTATTTGATGGCGTTCATGCAGCAGCCTAAATACCGGTGCATAGTATTGAATGGGGTGCGTGGTAATAATGGCCAGCTTTATCATCTGTTAAGCATGCGGATTTACTGCTTCAAAGTGTTTTATAGCATGGGTAAACAGTTCGGTTTGTTTAGCGGTAAGATTTTTAGCGCTATACTTTTCAAAACTTGCCAAAAGCCTAACAGGTTTAAAAAGGCCGTTACCCCAATCTGTAAATAATTGATACAAGGGGGTTGTTAAGCGTGTGGTTTCTTCACTATCATTAAACGTTAAAACCAGGGCGTTAGCGACACATTCATTTAATGTTTCAACCGCATTGCTTTTTTGGTGGAATATGGCAACTAATGGCTTTTGTACGAGCAGGTAAGGATAAATTTTTGACGCTGTGTATTTAGGATCATCCGAGCCGGGAATAAGTAGGGCATCAGCTTGCCGTAAGGTTAATAAGGTATGATAATAACTTATACGGTTGGTGATCTCCACAACATTACTCTCAACTCCGTATTGCTTAGCTAAAGGTAGTATGGTGGGAATCCCTGTACCTGCCGGGGCATAGCTGGTGCCGATGAAATAAAATTTTAGCAGGCTAAATAATTCTGGCTGGTTGGTAAGCCCTTTTTTTAATGCCTCAAAAACCGGTGCCAGCGCTTTATGCATGTCTGTGCCGCCGCGGCCTATATAAACTATATTTTTAAACCCGGTTTTCAGTAGCGAACTAAATTTGTCTTCGTTTTCAGTAGCTATTTTAATGTCGGGTTTAAACGCGCCAAATGTTATAGTAGCGGCTGGTATATCTTTTATTACCGGGTACCTTTCTTTTAAATCAATAATATAATTATCAGAAACACTGATCAACCCATCGGCCTGTTTTATAGCTATAGGTTCCATGTATTTATGTAGCGAATAGGCAAACCAATATTTAGACGGCCGTTCACTTTTTGGCTTTAGCTTGTAATGGGTAGAATACCAGGGGTCCTGCATGTCAATTACATAGGGGATGTTAAAACGTTTTTTCCAATAGGCCCCCAAAACACATACCTGGAATTGAGTGGTTGAAAAATAGATAAGGTCAAACTTTTCCTGTTTTAGCAGGGCATTTACTTTTTTGCGATAATAGGGTAATGACCGCAGAGCAATGCTGCCTAACCCAATTAACGAAGTTGTTTTTTTATTAAGGGCCTTTACCCGGTGTATTTTAATATCTGCGGGGATACTTTCCATCAGCAATTCATCCTGCGGAGCATCAGTGTATTTTACGTCAACGGTTACCACTTGTGCATCCCAGCCATTCGCTGCAAAATAAGGTAAACTCATGCGTATGCGCTGCATATCAGCAGTGTTTGCAGGGGGGAAATAAGGGGAAATAATCAGTAAACGTTTCAATTAAACAGATGGGTTGTACTTGCTATTAATTTTGCGGGCAATTATATGAGCAGGTTTTTCGACAGTTAAATAAAAGCAGTAAGAAAGCATAATTGTGAGCAAAATGAAAATTGGGTATGTAACCAAATTGTAGGTTATAAATAAACCTAAAATTACATATAACAATGGGTGGCATAAATACAACGAGTAGGAAAACTTCCCCATTTTTTCCAACAAACGGTTTGGCTCATGATGTTTGTAATAAACAATTTCTGTTTGTATCCATTTATAAAGTAGCAATGCGAAAATATTCATGGATAAAATATAGCTGATATGCAAATGAAATTTGCCGATACAGCAAAAACAACTGATCATATAAACCAACACCCGATAGAGCATTACGGATTTAAAAGAGACCTGTTTCAACTTGTCTGTTTTTTCGGCAATTAATACACCCAATAACCAACAGGGTAAGCCAATTAACCAGGTTAAAAACCAGTTTAACTGCCAGTAATAGCCGCTATAATTGATATTTGTTTGCTTAAATAACGCCACAATATCATATCGGGCAAAAATGCAAATAGCTGCACCAGCGGCGATGTAGGCGATGATAAATTTAGTTTTCCAGTTTATGGCGATCATAGCAAGAAACGGATATAGCGCGTAATAGATCAGCTCGCAGTACAGGCTCCAAACCACTGTTTTTTCAGGGTGGCCAAATTTTGTTCCGATAAGTAGTATTATAGCCAATGGGATCAATATCCGCAGAAACCTCCTGATCCAAAAAGCTGCTAAATTAGGGATGCCGTTTTTATTGGGATAATGAATTACAAAGCCCGAAATAATAAAAAAAGCAATTACAGCTGATGTACCGTCAAAAGCGTTGGCCAGGAAATACCCGGCATACCTGGCCAGTAAATGTGATGAATGTTTAAGGGCTGCTGCATACAAATTATCAAAATGCGACAGCATCACAATAAACGCCAGTGCAAACCTTATGCTGTCAACACCATAAAACCACTTATTTGCCGTTGTATTTTTCATTTTTTTGGCAGATGTGCTAACGTGGTTTCAATAACATGCAAAATTTTTTCATGCTCTTTTTCCCAGTTTAATTGGGTTTGACCAATTTTAAATGCTTCATTTTTAGTTTCAAACAATAATTTCCTGTCAGCATCATATCGTTTTAAAATGGCTGATAATTCCCTGGCATCAGTATATATTTTGCCGGTTTGCGGGTATTGTTGTAATAATTCATTTTGTGCCAAGGTGTTACTTGCTGCAACCGCAAGCCCGCTTTGTATATAAGTGAATATTTTATTGGTGAGCGAAATTTCCCTGTTTAAACAAACGTTGGTTTCTGAAGCTATTCCGATATCAAATTTTGATGCGAATTGAAATACTTTATCGGCTTCAACCGGTTCATAAAAAAATATCTTGAGATTTGTTATTCTTCCCATTTCAGCTAATTGCGAAAGTTGTAATTTATAACCATCTACAGGTTGTCCAAGCAAATGCATTTCAATTGGTGTTTGTAATAATCCAACGGCCTCAATTAGCGTTTCCAGGCCGCGGTTGGGGCCTATGGTTTGTGAGAACCAAAAAAGCTTTAACGGGCTGTCGTTATTATTAATAATAATGGGGATTATTGTTTTTGGGAATACATTTAAAACCGGGGTTACCTTACGGTTATACAATTCTGAATATTTTTCAGCTATAAGTGGGCTTGAAGCGGTTATATAATCAACAAGGGGCAGGTATTTATCTTCAAGGTATTTAGCAATTTTATAATTAAATGAGCCTGTATCATCGCTTACTTCATTACGATGGAAATCTTCTGTATCAAATCCGCATTTTGCGTTATGCTTTTTTGCTGCTGCTATCACTGCAGGTAAGGCGCCGAGGTTATGCCCGATGTATAGATCGGCCTTGGTTTTTTTTGCTTCTTTTATCAAATAATAACTGCTTCGCGCAACTGCAAGATCAGTAAAACGGGTAAAGTTTCCGCTTTTTTGTTGAATAAATTTGCATGTTTTATGAATTAACCTGCTTACAAAATAGGTCAACGGCTTTTGTTGAGGGTCGCCGCCGGCGCGTATGGCCTTCCAGTTTTTTGCAGTCAGCAATCGTTCATCATGCAATGTCCCCCAGTTATTCCAGTAGGCGTAAATTACGGTTACTTGATATCCGGCGTCGCTAAGAGCATCAGCCTCTTTTACTAACCGTGGGTTAAGTGACGGCTGGCCCGAAGAGAGCATAACGACATGTTTACCCTTCATTAAATAAATTAAGGTAAGTATGGGCAATTACTTTAACATCAAACCTGTTTTCGGCTGTTCGCCTGCAAGTTTTTCTATCTATATTCCCTAATTGCGATACTTTTTCAATCATTTCATTTTCTGTGCCTGCTATAAAACCGTTAATGTTTTCATCAATAACTTCAGGTACTGCCCCTCTTTTAAAAGCAATAACAGGGGTGCCGCAAGCCATAGCTTCAATCATCACCATGCCAAATGGTTCTTCCCATTCAATCGGGAACAACAGCGCTTTTGCACGCCCTAAATAACTATTTTTTTGTTCATCGTTTAACGGCCCCAGATATTTTACCTGGTTGCCATCAATTAAGGGTTCTACTTCATTTTTAAAATACTGGTAGTTATCTACAGTATGAGAAATATTGCCGCCAATAAGCAAAGTGTTGCCGGTGGCTTTAGCTACTTTAATTGCGGTGTGTACACCCTTTATTTTGTCTAACCGGCCTAAAAAAATTAAAGGGGCGTCCTTTTTATCTATTGCTTCATTTAAGCTATATTGTGTAAAATCAATAGCGTTATAAACGGTTTTCCATATACCGGCTATATTACCCGTTGCCACACAATAGTTGCTGCAGGCAGTATATATCATGTTTTTGTTGGGCAACATGTTCATCACTCTGATACCAAAAGGGGTAACTTTGCGGCCGTAGGTCATTATTTTTTTTGCGTCGGAATTTAAAACAGGCAGTAAATAAGCTAACCTGCCAAAATTATGAATAAGGTCAAATTTGTTTTTCCGTAAATATCTCCACACAAAAAAAATCTCTTTGTCTTTTTGTAGCTGCGAGCGTTTTAAGTTGTTAATGCCAAAAGTTACTGTTTTATCATGTGAAACTGAATCGGGCCCGGCAAGCAGTGTAACGTCATATCCTAAACGTTTATATTCATTAGCAAAAGAACTCACTAAACGCTCGTGCCCGCCATATAAAGGAGGCGGGACAGGTATCCCAGGGTCCATAATCAACAGTATTTTCATTTTAAGGGGGTTATGAAAGTGTACTTTTGGTTTATATAATCTAAAATAATTTTCGGCTATTTTTTCGGCGCTATATTCATTTTCGGCCTTTGCCCTACAGGCCGCCCTGCTTAACATATCAATTTTATGCACGTCATCTGCCATCTCTGCCACAGTTGTACTAATGTAACCCGTTACGCCATGTTCTATACCTTCGGGTACGCCACCTTTTGCAAAACCAAGTACAGGTGTGCCGCATGCATACGATTCGGGTATAATTACCGGGAATGGTTCAAGCCATTCTACAGGGGTTAACAGGGCGCTTGCATTACGCAACAATTCATTTCTTTGCGCATTATTTACTTCGCCTATCCATTTTATTTGTACGCCGTCAATATGTGGTTTAATTTCATTTTCATAATAGCGTTTTTCGCTCGGGATATGCGAAATAAAACCGGCTATTATTAATTGCCTGTTAGTGAGTTTTGCCACTTTAATAGCATTGTGCAGGCCTTTGCATTTTTCAAAGCGCCCTATAAACGTTAGGTAGCTATTAGGGCTTGTATCTGGTTTGTAGGTAAACTGATCAATTGGGGCACAATTATACACGGTATTCCAGGTGCTTTTGCGGGTTATTCCCGTATTTTTAATAGCGTCAGAAACGGCTGTATAAGTTAAGTTAACTGGTTTTAACAGGTCGGCCCTAACAATATTAAAACGGCTTACCCAACGCAGATATGATTGTACTTTAGGTATTTCATTCTTAAAAAAAGGAGTTAAAAAGGCCAGCCGGCCAAAATTATGGATAACATCATGGTCGTTTATTTCATTTTTTAGTATGGAATATACCTGCTTAAGATGGCTTAAATTTAAATTAGGGGTTAGCGGGCCATTTTTACCATAAGTGATAAGACGGTCGGGCGATTGTGAGTTGGGGCCGGCAACAAGAGTTACCCTATGGCCCATTTTTACATATTGCGTAGCTATATCAAATACAATACGTTCAATACCCCCATAATTTTCAGGCGGTACCGGGATAAATGGATCCATAACCAATAGTATCCTCATCAGCTTATATATAAGTTATCCGGCATTGCTTTCTTCTAAAAAAAATTTATGGGTTAAGGTAATTACTTTATTGATATCGCTCTCTTCCATGTCAAAAAAAATCGGCAACCTTACCAACCTAAGCTGATAAACTTTTGCAATGGGTAGAATTCTTTTTCCGTGGATTTTTTTATAAAACGGGCTATCGTGCAAAGTAATATAATGTGATTTGGTTTGTACACCGTTTAGCAGCATATAATTGATATACATATCCCTTGTTTGAGCCGATTTACAAATAATATAAAACACATGTCCGTTATGTATCCTATGCGCAGGTATATAAGGCGTTTTAATAATGTTTTGTTTATCAAGATCATAAAACGCTTTATTATATTGCTCCCATAGCTGGCGCCTTTTAGCTTGGATAATATCTAATTTATTTAACTGTGCATATAAATAGGCAGCTGTAATATCCGAAGGTAAAAACGAAGATCCTATATCAACCCAGTTATATTCCTCAACTTCTTTCCGGATAAATGCAGGGCGGTTGGTGCCTTTTTCCCTGATGATCTCTGCTCGTTTAATAAATTTTTTATCATTAATAACTAATAAACCGCCTTCGCCGCAGGTTATATTTTTGGTTTCATGAAATGAAAATACCGCCAAATGCCCAAAGCTGCCAAGCGGCCGGTTTTTATAAAAACAATCAATGGCTTGCGCGGCATCTTCAATTAAAATAATTTTATACCTGTCGGTCAATTTTTTTAATTCGTGCATATCGCATGCTATTCCGCCATAATGCACAACCACAATTGCTTTTGTTAAAGGTGTTATTAAAGCTTCAATTTGAGACAAATCAATGTTGGGATTATCCCGGCCACTATCAGCAAAAACAATTTTAGCGCCCCTTAATATAAAGGCATTTGCTGTTGAAGAGAAACCATACGACGGCATTAGTACCTCGTCGCCGCTTTTGATATTTATCAATAGGGCAGCTAACTCTAATGCATCTGTACATGAAGACGTTAACAGCGCTTTCTTAAAATTGTATTTTTCCTCAAAAAAATGCTCACAGGCTTTGGTGTAATAACCATCCCCGGCAATTTTGCCGCTTTGCATTGCATGGTTTATATAAGTTACCTCATCTCCTGTTATATAAGCTTTGTTAAAGGGGAGCATACCTGTTTTAGAAAGTTTTGTTTAAGTGAAATTGATGATAAACTATAGTTGTGTTTCAATATCCCGGTAAATTTGTAGATACTTCTCTGCGCATATTTCAAGCGTAAGGTTTTCCATGATATAGTCCCTGGGTTCAAATTTGTCCAGGTTGTTTAAAAAGGAAGGTAATACATTTTTAAAGTCATTTGCATCACTAAACTTTAACCCGCAGCGTTCGTCCCAGTAAGGTACTGAGCTAACGGGTTGGTATTGTACTTTATCCGGATAATAATAAGCGTCCTGCCAGTAACCACCCCTGTCCCAGGCCAATATAGGCGTACCGGTAGCTAATATTTGCTGATATGCGAACCCCTGTGTTTCATGCTCGCAAATAAATATCACTGCTTTTGAAACTTTGAGTTTCTCCATTAATTCGGCATGGGTGTAGTTGCCGTATTTAATAACTTGATAAGTAAGGTTTTGCTTATCAAGTGTACGGATCAATGGATCAATCAAATCGATTTGTTGTTTTTGATGGTCCCAGCGTATTTTATCATATATCAAAAAATCAAACGGCTTTTCACCCCCAAACGGATGCCATTGATGAGTATCTATTCCCGTTGGCCACGACATCACCTTATCGCCATAATAAGGCTTGCACATCTCCTTCATCCACTCGCCGGGCACAAGGAAACGCTTTACATTTGGATAGCGTTCAAAAAGATCCGGACATTCAATTGGGTGCGAGTAAATACCCGCCCCAAGGATAACCGGATTAGTCCATTTTTTTTCGAATAGCACCTGTGGCTTACCAATAATACAAGCTATCTCCCCGGGGTGCTTTTTTATGTATCTGTAATCATTAAACCGGTAGGGCACCCCAATTTTATCAAGGCCTTTCATCAGGTTAATGGCAATCATCATAACGCCGCCCGGCCGGTGCCTGCCCCTTACAATGCGGCGTATTAGCTTACGCAGATAGTGGTCATATTTAAACCAGCGGTCGGGATCTGGCTCCTCATAAAATATATTAATGGGCTTAGTCAATTCGCTTCGCAATTATTCCATAACTCATCCCAATTGAAGCAGGATCTTTAAATTCAAGTATTTTTTTCACTATCCTGAAAACTAATTTTATTGGTATGGTTAATCCTTTAAGATTTTTATCAAAAATTTTTGTTTTCCCGTCAAGCGTACTGTATTCAATAATTTCAAACCCCGAATCAGTAATCAGCCTGTTTATTATATGTGGCCATGGCGTAAACACATGATGATTAAGATCAAGATCTGATTGACCGAAACAACTTAAATACCCGCTTTTTAACATATCAACCCTACTATTACTCCAGGCCGGGTTTGGGGTAGTTAATATAAGATAGCCACCCGGCATGATAGTGCGGGCAACGTTTTGCATGCAAATCCATGGGTTGTTAAGATGCTCCACTATATCGAGCATAGTAATAATTTGAGCCTTGGCATAGGCGTATGGAAAGGGTTTCTCAATATCCCATTCTTCTGCCGAAATATCCAAAGGCTCTAAATCAAATGCTTTATAATTAACCTGGGGTAAAGTAATATAGCTTTTTAAAATGTTGTCGCGCGATCCGATATCAAATAACGAAATATCTTTTGTTTTAAAATTGTTGTCCGCAATTTCACTTATCTTTTTTGCCGCCCAATCGTAACGGTTAAGTTGGGAGTTTTCGTTTAAGTACATTGTACGATGCCGAATAAACAGATTAAAATAATTCGTTTTAGATTTGAACTATTAGCAAGCATTCAGGTAAATATTCGGCGCAATTTTAAAAACTTTTCCGCATTTGCAAAGCCCATGTTTTTGTATAACCGGGCAATACCTAAATTTTCATGAGGCATAAAGCCCGGGTTTAATTCATAAACCCAATTATAAATTTTTTCTCCGTCGCGTAAATGGGTTTTGGCTACCCAATGTGCCAAATGCCATAAGGTATTGCAGGCAGCATTTTTATGGCGTTGTGTTAGCAGGCCATTTTCTTCTAAAATAGCGAAGCCTCTTTTGTAAATATTAAGCATGGCTAAATGCTTAGCGTCCTCCTGCAAGCCCAAGGTGTTTTGCAACCTATGTTTTGAATGGGTACGGTGGGCAAAAGTTGGTGATGGTATATAACCTGTTGCGGGTTGTTTCATGGCAGCTTCAATAATAAACTGCCTGTCATCAAGCGCCCCGTACTCTTGCCGGTGAGGTATATCTTTTATAAATTCTTTTTTAAAAAGATAGGCGCTATAGTGCGACGAATCACATTCGCCTAACTGTTGGGCCAGGAAATCGTCGCAATTGATCCAGTCAATTTGTTTTATAAGCTCTTCATTTTCGTTAAAAACCTGGTGTCCGGCACAGGTAATATCCAAATTATTTTTCTCGGCTTCCTGAAATAATTTGTCGGATGATTGCGCTAACAGCCAATCGTCCGAATCTAAGAAGCGTATATATTTCCCTTTTGCAATAGCAAAACCCTTGTTTACCGCCCAATCCTTACCGCTATTTTCCTGGCGGATGGTAATGATGTTTGCCTTTTGCATCAACCACGCCCAGGTACCATCGGTACTACCATCATCAATAACGATCACCTCAATATTCAACAAAGTTTCGAAGCAACTATCAATCGCTTTTGGTAAACTCCATAAGCGGTTGTAGGTGGGTATAATAATACTTACATCAATCATTACTGAAGCACCCTTTCTGATTTTTCAATTTGTCTGATACCAAATATAAGGCGATACAAAGGCCTTAACGTTTTTTTTATGCCCATGCGTATGGTAAAAGGCAATGTTACCTGTATATAAGTTAGTAACCTGACTTTATTTTGAGGCCATTTATTTACAAATAAATATTCAAGCTGTTTAACCTCTTTGGTATAGGGCATAAGCAGGTTATAGTAGCCCAGGTAATGAACAATTAACGGACGGGCAATAGTTAAATGCCAGCTTTTTTGAAACCTAACGTCGGCCGGGTTATTATAAAGCTCAACGGTTCCATTCAGCAGGTTGGATTTGATACCTGATTGAAAGTTTACAAATTCGGCCAATATATTGCCATTATCGGCAATTGGTGTTTGATGGTTTAGTTCCATGGCTGCTGCCATTAACATTTCATCATTAGGCAAGCCTCTTAAACGGGTAAACCCAATGCTGTCATATTCGGCCTCCAGCCTTCGTGCATCATTATACACCCGGCTGGCAATGTCGCCTTTTTCTAAATAATATACGCCGCCATTAAATTTGGGCAATCGGGTAATTTTAAGTTTTTTGCAAATGGATGCCACGTCGCCAAACCACTCGCCGTTTGATATGTAATTACCAACTACTGATACGTCATGGCCCTTAAATTGTTCAAACACAGGGTTTAGGTTACCATATATAAGGCAATCGCTGTCTATAAAGAGTGTTTGCCCGGCAGGGGCTAATTTATCGAGATACAATTTTGATGAAAACCCATCGCCCAATTGCTCCGTTTCTACCTCAACTATTTGCACCCTGTTGGCAATATCAGCAGCAACAAGATTTTTCTGATCGGTGATCAGATGAAATTGTATATCGGTACCCGCATGCCACCATAAAAAAGACCGGGCCAGGTTAACGGCCATATCAACGTACAATTTTTTGCCGGTGGCTATTGTAATTATGTTTTTATTCATTACCTGGCCATTGTGCCATTAATAAATTGAAAAACGCATTTTTAAACATGAGCAATTAGGCTTTATACCTGAGATATGTAATAATCCTTATTAGCCGCCAGCCAATGATCTTACTTAAAAACGTGCTTACAGGCCCGGCTTTATGTTTAAAGTTTTTATTACCAAACTCAATAGATTTATTGATGGCGCGTTTTGAAAACTCCCGGTATTGCGGATACGATGCCACGCCAATTTCCCAATAATACCTTGAAAAAGCACGTTCAACAAGCCGGCTATTTGTTGCCAGCTTTAAATTATCACATTTTGAATTTGCCGAAAAAAACAAACTTTCATAAGCCGCTAAACTTTTTTGAGCCGATAGCGAACCTGCATGTTCATGTTTCCGATAGTAAGTTTTTGCTTCATTGCTATATTTTATGCCTTTTGAGGCTAAAATAACCCTGCAAAAAAATTCTCCGTCGTCGTCAACCGTTAATTTTTCATTCCAGGCACCCGCCTTATCCAGGACATGTTTTGGGCTAAGCCACGAATGAACACCTATCATGCCACCATAGTTTGGCCCTATTAAATCAGCGCCATATAATTTGATCAGGAAATCTGCCGGGTCATCGCTGCCCTGGGCAAACCATTCATGTTTAACAGGATACGATGCCGGGTTAGTGCCGTCAGTAAAATGAACCGTCGCGCATAAGCTTAAATAGCCGGTATTACCTATTAATTGATTTACCTGGGCCTCTATCTTTTTGTCGCTTAGCAAATCATCAGCATCTAAAAATTGAATGTATTCGCCTTCGGCATGTTTAAGGCCTTTGTTTCGTGCTGCTGAGGCGCCTTTATTTTGCTGACTAAATATTTTCACCTCTTTGTTTTTAAATGTTTTAGCAATCGCCAATGAATTATCAGTTGAACCGTCATCAACAATAATTAGCTCTTTATTGGGCCAGGTTTGAGCTAAAGCATTGTTAATTGTTTCGGCGATATACGCTTCGGCATTAAAAACCGGGATAATTATTGAAACAAGGGGCTTCACGCTTTTACCGGCTTTCTTTTAATTAAGAATGGCTTTTCTATATAACAATAACTTAACCAGGTAATTAGCGGAATAATCATAACACCAATAACAACGCCTGTTTTTTGAAGCTGTACTGGCAAAATGCAGTGTACCAGGTAATTTTTCAAAGATGTTAATGGTTCATGTAATAAATAAAGTGAATAGCTCGACAAGCCAATACCGGTAATTATTTTAAGGAATATTGATTTTTGCCTACTGAGCCAGTCTTCTTTTGATATTACATAAATTAACGGGGCCGTCCAGATAATGATCTTTAGCTGGTAACCAACAATTGATAAATAGCTTATTTGAAAATACTCAAAGCTTATAAACAGTAGTGCTATTAAACAATAAGCAATTTTAAAAAAGGCGCTTTTAAAAGCAACCGGGTCAAATGCAAGTTTATCGGCTATATACGCGCCGCAGCACCACGCAAACCAAATATTACCCACCCAATAATATTGAGGCAGTGAAATATTTTTTTGGAGGGAGAAGTAAAATATATTTAAACATGAAACAATAAATGTAGCTATCAATGCCCAATTTAAAGATAGTTTTAAGCGCAGGTAATAAAATAAGGGGTAAATAATGTAAAAGGCAATTTCAATTGTAATGGTCCACAAAACCAGGTTAATGGTATTAAAGTAGTTAATGCTAAAGCCTTGTAAACAAAATAAGTGTATAAATAAATCGGCACCGCTGGGGATTTTTCCATAATGCGTTAAGAGGTTTACCGCTACTGAAACAACTACAGCCAGTATATAAGGGGGATAAATCCTGATAAATCTGCTCTTGTAATAGGTTTTTAATGGCAGGCACTCATTCAATTTTATATATTTTAAGTTGGATAAGTGAATGCAATATCCGCTTATCAAAAAAAATAGAGGTACCGCATAATATGCACCAAAAGCATCCATGTGCCTGAAGATATTTATTTTGGTATAGAGCGCTAAAAAATTCCCTATACCCTGGTGATATGAAAATACGCCCAACGCAGCCACAGCCCTTAATATGTCAATTGAAATAAGCTTGCGGCTGGTATCCAAAACTTATGATGCGTTGTTATTAACTGATTGGAAAATTTCGATCCAGCGGTTTTTTAAGGATGCGTTTTGGGGCGGCGTATTATCAATAAACCACGGTTGTTTTAAAACCTCCATGTATTTGTTATCATCCTGGTCCAGTTCAATTATTTTTTTGATTATGGGGCTAAAATCAAATTTGTTAAACTGCCGGTACATTTTTGATTGCCTGCCAATAGTTTTTAATTTTCGTTTTATTTTATCGAAAGGGCTGTTATAAAACGCCGGGCGTATATCGTTAAAGTCGGGTTGTGCATGTTTCTGTAGCCAATTAACGGTTGATGAACCAGTAAGGCTGATAAAATCGCCGGTATTAATAAAGCTTGCTGTGTTAAATATGCTGTTGATACCGGGGTCGCCACAATATATGGGGATGCTGTTGGCCTGCATAGCATCATATAATTTTTCTGTTTGATAACCGGGATAAACATAATTTTCAAAAGCAATTGTGAATTTATATCCATTTAAAAATTGCCTTTTGCGGCGCCACCCATCGCTGGTATGCAAATTATTAACAGCCTGCATATTATTCATTGACTGGCCGGGAGCATCAACCTTTTTGTATTTTGATAACTGCCTGAAAAATTCCTCGCGATAGGAGACTTTATGGGAATATAAAAAATTACAAAAGTGTTTTTTCTGTGCAAATATACTTTCCACATCGTAATCGCCTGGTTTTACAAGTACTTGCGGGTTTAAACCATGCCATTGTATCCGTTTATAACGATAGTCGTTTATATCATCTTCATGGGGGATACCAAAGGCCCAATCGCAAATAGACAGGTCGGGTTTAACGTTTTCGCAATAATAACCTATGCGGGTGTAGTTACCGGGTCTGGGTATATCATTGCCGTAGGGGCCAAATATTATAAAATCAGGAGCGCTACTCTCCTCAAATTGAAAAATATCGGTCAGTTCATTTAAAATTTCATTCATGGCAATATTAAAATTTATGCCATTCTGAAATTTTATTTTAATAGTGATTTTATTCATTAGATTAAGAAACCACCCTGATGCTCTTTATTATATTGAGCTAATTTTAAATATAAAGAATCATAAACCTGGGGAAGATCATCGAGAGCGGGTATAGGTTGTGATTCCTTGTGCTTTTGATAGTTAATAGCTTTGCCGATAGTTATTTTTATTTTTGACCACACCGGGATATCTGCAAAATCACCTTTATAACCATATTTGGCTTTACCTATACGGGCCTCAGTTTTTAAAATTGCTTTAGTAGCACCCGATGTTATATTGCCCGGCGTATCTACTGTGAGCACGGTACACCCGGTATAATAAGCTATTTTTGCTTTTAAATAAGAACATCTTAAGGCATACTCCCAATCCATCATCCTAAATTGCGTATCATACAGGCCAATATAGGTTAATGCCGACCGCCTGATCAATAAATAGGCATCACTAAAAGTAAAACACGTAATTTCGCCCGCTTTCCATTGGTTAAACTCAGGTAAACGGCTGGCCATATTAATATATGAAAGCTGGTCTAACCCCGTTCGGAGGCAATTAGAAATGCAGACATCAATTTCTGGATTTGATAACATCAGGTTCTTACATTCACGGATGGCACTGTAACAAAATACATCGTCATCAATGATTTTTTTGATGATAATGCCATTGGCCATTAACATTGCCTTGTTCCAGGCATGGGCCTGATTATGGTCGGGCTCGCTTATAAACTGGTGTATTTTGCCCCGGTCAAAAAGGTTTTGCAAGTATTCTTTAGCGCCATCGGTGCTGTTGCCATCAACAACTACAATTTCCTCGTCGTCCTTTAATTCGCGAAGCAATTTTTCTAAAGTGATTTTTAGAAAAGGCAGGCGATTGCGGGTGGCCACAAGGTAGGAGATGTTGAAATTCATTTTTTAAAAGCTATTATCTTATTATAAATGCTTACAGTTTTAAAGTTATATTTTAAATAATCTAAAGCTATGTTTTTCCAGGTTATATGGTGCAGTTCGGCTATCGTACCCTCAGTTTTTCTATAAATTAAATAATGTTTTGGCCAATATTTAAAATATATTCCCCAATAATAAAGCATCTTTTTAAGCCAGTAAAATAGGGGAAGGCTTAATCTTTTTGAATTTAAGGCAGTTTCATATAAATTTATTATCACAAAAGTTTTCGCAAGGCCTGTATCAAGCTTTTTCAGGTAACTCCAGGTTAGCCGTTTGTTGATTATAAAATGTTTAAAAGTGAGTTTTGGCGAATATAATATTTTATGTCCTGCAAGCCTGGCTCTTAAACATATTTCCGAATCCTCTCCAGATGAAAGTATGGCCTTTTCGCGGCCTTTTAAAAGCATGGGGTATTTACCCATTACTTCTTTCAAAACTGTTTTACGTACAGCCATACCGGCACCATATACAAAATCCAAAGCAGTTTCTTTTTTGGCCTGGGGTACAGCTGCATACATATCTAAAAAGGTACTAAACCAAAGTGGTTTTAGTGCCTCATCTTCAAAAATTGCAGAGCCATTACCACCTAAAATCCCAGTATCGGTGTGTTCTTTAAAAAGTTCAATCGTATTTTGAACATAATTTTCATCCAACCAATTGTCATCGTCGCAAAAAATAAGGTATTCAAAACGGGCTTCGTTTACACCCTTTTGCCTTGCAAAGGTTAAACCGGGTTTAGGTTCATAAACAATTTTAAAGCTAATTTTATCCGAGCCGCTTTTTTCCCAAATTGATCTGGCTATTTCCTGCGTGTGATCTGTAGAAGCATTATCAACCAGGACAATTTCACAAGCTGCGTTATCCAGTTTTTGTACTGCTATATGCTTTAGTGTTTCCTCTAAAAGTAATGAACTGTTAAAACAACAAATTATAATAGAAACTCCTTTATAGTTCAATAAATAATTGATTTAATAAGCCTTTTTAAAGCTGTTTTAAAATTGGGTTTATATACTTCATTTTCAATTACCCTGTTTAGGTTATTTAAATACCATAATTTTAAATTAAACAGTTCAGGATGTACCATTGATTTTACCTCCTCGGATAATTTTAAGTTTAAATGAGACAAAACCGTTTTAGGCGAATAAATAATTATATTTTGCCTGTACCACCAATCAATTTCTTTATTATTCCAAAAATGATCACGAAGTATTTCAGATGGATAATATCCATTACTTAAAAATAATTTTTGCCAATAGTCCGGCCATTGCTCATTTAAATGATTTTGCCCATCCTGCCCGGGTATAGCAGCCGAAAATACAATGAAATCGCTATGGCCTGTTAAGGTATCAATGAGTGTTTTTGCGGCTTCTTTAGGTAAATGCTCTGCAACTTCAAGACAAAGTAAAAGGTCAAATTTTTTACTTAGGTTAATGGGCGCGGTCAGATCGCATTTAATAAAGTTTTTAACTGGTATTTTCAAATCACCTTCGCTTAAATCAACGCCATCAACCCCCAAAATTTCATTCACGCCCAATTCATTTGCTACAGATAACCACGTGCCCGTTCCGCAGCCTATATCTAAAACACTATCTACAGGTTTTATTTTGAAAACATAAGGTAATATTTGCCGCGCAGCTGAAAAATTGTGTACAGCCGGATCGTGCTTATAATTTACCTGGTTTAATGAATCATTAATCAAAGTCAATTTGCCTCCATTCTTTTGGATATATATTTTGAGGTATTTGTTTTTTTAAATAATGGCCTAAATAATATTGGGGGCAATAAACAATTTTGTCTTTTCGTGAATTTAGCCAGGCCCCCCACCAGCTAAAAGTACTATTTGAAATGATACAAATTTTTGAATTCAATAAATGCTGGAAATCATATATTTCTGATGCTTTGGATATTGTTTTTGGTTTTATACCGCCAAAGTTATCTTCTATGAAGGAGATATCATCACTTATAAATATATAATGCAAATTTTTATCTTTTATGTTTGCTATTGCATTATGATAATAACTTAAAGGCAATGTTAGGTCATCGTTGCCTAAATTTAGATGGCCCAACATTTTGTAATCAGTGCGCCTAATGTGTATGGTTACAATTGTTTTGTCTTTATACAACTCATCGAATTGCTTTTTAAAGGGATATGAGAATTTTTGCTTAACACTCAGTTGTTGACGGATAAGGTTTTCATACGATTTCATATAAAGTAAAGATTGAAAATATCCTATATACAAAGTGCCATTTTTAAATTCAACAGCTGATTCATCTTCGGCAAATTCATATTGTATTATTTTCAGGTTGTAAACATGAATGAGTAACCTATTTATATATTTTTTTAGATGAATATTAAAAATATTTTTGAACCCCTCAACATTAAATAAAAATGAACTGATATTATCAACTACATTAGTGTCAATTTGAAAATATTGATGTACGAGAGATTTTTCTAAATACTGATCTAAATAAAAATGAGATTTGGTTTTTTTTGCAGCAGAATAGATAAATGCATATTGAAATAATTGATTGCCAAGTCGTCCCTGTAACCTAATAGCTATCATATTAAGTCGGCGGGCTTAGTAAACCAAAAACAGCCGCAACCCCAGTTTTGCCTGTTAATCAATTCAATAGTTGGATTTACAACGTAACCAACATTTTCAAAATCATCGGGTATCAAACAAAACTCCGTTAAAACAAAACCACTAAATGCCTTAATAATAGTGTCATACGCATATATCCTATGTGCGTTAAATTCAATGCGCGGGGTGCCTATGGGCACAACAAACAACAGGTTGCCATTTGTTTTTACTACCCTTTGCAATTCTTTCATCGCCTTTATATCGCCATTTACATCTATAGGGTCGCCATATCGGCCTAATCCAATATGCTCAACAGTATGCATACATGATAAACTTTCAATTGAATTTGATTCGAAATGTAAATTGGTTAGATCGGCACTGCCTGACGTGTAATTAGGGAGGTGAATATTCGCAGGGCGGTAATCATAAAACTCAAACGGAATAAAAGCAGAAGCTATATTACTGAAATTAGTAGTTGATGATATATCAATATGTTTTGAAGGTTTAATTTGCGCCAAAACGCGTGCTGCCCATGCCGGGTGGTAGGTATAATGCGGCTCGATAGGGGTGGTACCTGTATTATCGTCTAAACATTGGTATTCAGAAATAATTATGTCAGCTCCTAACTGATCTTTAAATTGATTGAATTGCTTTTTAAACGCTGCTACTTTTTTAGCATGAACAATTTCATTTTTTAAAAATGCTTTGAAGTGCCTTAAAAATGAAATTACCAGCATTGTAGTTGTCAGTTTTATTTTAAAATTTGTGATAAGCGAAATTTATAGTGATTTGCCTTACTTTTTACCTGTCCCCAAAAATCTTTTTTTAATTCATGCTCTGCCCAAACAGCATGAGTAATATTTTTACTTAACCTGATGGGCCTTTTTTGCAAATCGTCAAACCAGGTATATCTGCCCTTTTTTGAGAATATATAATCAACGTCATCCGGATCGATCAGATCTATGTAGTTAATTATTAATTTTATTAATCTTAATGAAACCGATCTTCGTTTGTTCCAGGCATCACGTAAATAGTAAGACTCATGCCCTCTTCTATGAAAATAGTAGCTATCGGGCATTACAACCATTTTACAATTTTCAATTAATTGTTTAAAGCCAAAGGCCCAGGTATCTAAAGCTCCCAAATCTTCGGTATATCCTTTAGCTTTTAACCAACTGCTTTTTGTAAATAAATAATTTCCGCTGCCTCCGGGGGCAAGTTTCCCGGATAAAAGGTCCTCAATAGTAAATATTCCCGGTTTATAGGTCCATACCTCGTCAATGGTTGCGATAGTATTCGAAAAATATTTTAACTCGTTAAAGCAAACTATTTCGGCATTTTGGGCAAGCAGAAAACCCAGCATTGGCTGTATGCTATTTTTTTCTAAAACGTTATCTGCATCCAAACAAAACAAGTGTTCATGCTGTGCATTTTCAACAGCTGTATTACGTGCTGCAGCGCCGCCTTTATTTAGTTTATGGCTAATGATTGTAATTACCGGGTATTTTTCTTCAAGGTGCTTTAATACCTTCACTGTATCATCGGTCGAAAAATCATTTACAATAATAAGCTCGTCGCCGGCTGTAAAATTGCTTTGCATAATTGAATCAACAGCTTCGGTTATTGTTGCAGAACAGTTATAAGCCGGGATAAAAAAAGTAATATTATTCATTAACCACGCATTTTATTTCTTCCAGCTCCATTAACACGTATTTACACCATTTTTTATAAAATAATTCGTGCTTCCAGTATTGATAAGCCAGCTTGCCTTTTTTTACCGCTTCTTTTTTATCTAAGTTTTTTAACAAACTTTCCAGTTCATCAACAGATGATGCATAATAACTTATTTCATTCCATGGGATGAACTTTTTGAACGGACGCGCATCCTCATCACCTATAAGACAAGGCGCTATGCCTAATTGCATTGCCTCAAAAAATCTAAACGAATTACAACTGGTTCCCCTTGGGCATAAGGCTATATAAGATGCCATAGTATTTAAGTTGTAGTTTTTAGCCCAAAACCATCTTTTATAAAAACGGGTTGGAACGCCTCCCTCAATCAACACATCCCGGTTTGTTTCAAACCTTTTTTTCATTTCTACCCTAATTGGGTGCGTATCAAATGAACCATTAAATGACGCCGTGTATAATTTTTTAACCGGGATAGGCGGTTTTTTATGAGGGCTGCATAGTATAGGGATATCAATGCCAGTGTTAACTGTTCGTGCTGCGGTAAATACTGTGGTTTTGCCTGCATTAATTAATGTGCCGCCGTCAAACTGGCTAATGGTAAATGTTTTTGTATCGTCTATCAATATTTTATCAATCGCGGCTTGTAACTGGGCTAATCCTTCG
>Ga0206943_1026_pt1 | contig 35309 bp, 29 predicted proteins | sample Alteio_BWOrgHeat_7_FD_153243 | JGI IMG/M metagenome (GOLD analysis project Ga0206943, IMG submission 153243) | Enriched cells from forest soil in Barre Woods Harvard Forest LTER site, Petersham, Massachusetts, United States -... | ecosystem: Environmental > Terrestrial > Soil > Temperate forest > O... | reverse complement strand
TGGTATTTCCCACCCTGCCAGCGGACCAGGATTGAATCCACTTCAACTATTTTACCAAGCCCAAAGAATGCGATATCCTGCATCGTAGACAGGTACCCGCGGTATGGACTGTTTTCATATACCTGTTTTTTACCATGATCATAGTGCAGTTCAACCCATGCACCCAGTCCATTCAGGTTTTTATTTTCCCCTTTAAATTTTATTTTCAGAAAGTGATTCGGCTCTTTTTGAATCTCCCGGCTCTTATTACGATATATACCTGCTTCATCATTAATATTGTTCACGACCAGGTCCGGGAATCCGTCATTGTCCAAATCCGCATAAGCGGCACCGTTAGAGAATGTAGGAACCATCAGTCCCCAGTCCTCACTTACATTTGTGAAACTGAGATCGCCATTGTTATGAAAGGCGTAGTTATGCAGTTTGACTTCCGGAATCTGTTTCAGCAAATCGGACGTGGATACCAGGGAAATGGATTGATTTCTGAAAGAAATAAAATCATGATCCGTAACATCTTTGGGAAATCCATTGGTGATGATCAGGTCCCGGTATCCGTCATTGTCAAAATCGGTAAGCATGGGTGTCCAGCTCCAGTCTGTTTCTGCAACGCCTGCATAAAAAGATATATCACTGAAAATCGGAGCGCCCAGCGAATCTTTACTATTTATTCTAGGCCCCTGATTCAATTGCAGAGTATTGCGTACGTATTGATAATTGTAACCAAAAAGATCACTGTTCTGGTAAGTCAGATAACTACCGCTGCTCAGCATCATCTTCTTCCGGAAATTATCTTCGGGATTCATATCCAGCACGATCATATCTTCCAGACCGTCATTATTGATATCATTCACGTCAATACCCATGGAATTAGATGAAGTATGCTTGAAATATTCGGACAGGTGATCGGTAAATGTTCCGTCGTGATTATTGATCAGCAGCAGATCGTTTGGAAGATAGTCGTTGGTTACATATAAATCCTTCCAGCCGTCCTGATTGATATCACAAACGCTGACACTGTGACCATATCCTTCAATGGCCACCCCCGCAGCTTTGCTTACGTCGGTGAATACGGGATGCTTCAATGAATCGTTCCAGTCATTACGGAAAAGTTTGCCACTGCTGCTGAATGATCCATCTCTTGCCAGTTTGTGAAAAACATTCGGAATGGTTGAATTCACAATTTCATTTACAACCAGGTACATATCCAGGTCCCCGTCATTGTCGTAATCAAAAAAAGCCGCCATAGTGGAAAAGCTTGTATCCGCGAGTCCATACTCAGCAGCCATATCTTTGAAATGAGGTATACCGTCTTTGTCCAGGCCCTGGTTAATATATAAAATGTTTTTTCGCTTTTCCCCTTTTGGATTGATGGTAGCAGATACATAGATATCAGGCCATCCATCGTTGTTAATATCCACAACGCTGACCCCGCGGCACCATTTTCCTTCCCCGTCTGCACCCGACGCCGCCGTAATATCCTCAAACTTAAAATCTCCCTTGTTCAGGTATAATTTATTCGGCACAAGGTTACCGGTGAAATAAATATCGGGAAGCCCGTCCTGGTTGAAATCGCCAATCCCCACGCCTCCCCCGTTGTATATATTGGAAACTTTCAGCACATTCATGGAATCAGTTTCCTTTATTTCGTTTTTGAAATGAATACCTGAATGATCCGATGAAATCGTTTCAAACAAAGTCTTATGGCGGTTGCAGGAAAAACAAGTACAAATCAGGAGAATAAAAAATAAATACCGGGTACCCCGCAAATCAAACATTGAATAAATTTTCTGCTGCAATATAATTGATTCAAAAATAAAATGAGTTCCGTTAGAAAAGCAAAGTCCTGTCTGGACTGGCCAAGACAGGACTTTGCTTTTAATTATGAAAACCGGTTTAGTATCCAGGGTTCTGTATCAGGGTTGGTTTACCTGCTATAGTACTGGCATCTATTTCCTGTTGAGGAAGAGCGAAATAAATCGAAGTTGGTTTAAAGGTCGCTCCTGCCATCAGGTTATATCCCGCGGCTACTTCATGGGCAACATATCCATTCAGTTCAGTGGCAGCTGTTCCCCAACGTACCAGGTCGAAGAAGCGGTGACCTTCCATCGCCAGCTCTATTCTTCTTTCGAATTGTACATATTTACGGGCACCTGCCTGACCTTGAGCTGTGAAAAATCCGGCTGCGTAAGGAGACACTTTATAAAGTGCTACGGAACCAGGAACCCAGCCTGTAGGATCCGCTGCTCTCATTCTGACCAAGTTTACATCTGCCTGTGCATTATCGAGACTTCCCACTTCCACTTCAGCTTCTGCTGCCCAGAGTAATACATCTGCGAAGCGAATCAGATTGATATTGATAGCTGTATAGCCAGGCGTCCAGGAAGACTTATCTGTGTATACACCAAGCTGCGATTTGTAAGGCACATTCTTGATAGGCAGGTACGGACCGGCGCTTGCCTGGTTACGAACCCATACAAATCCGGGATTCACACCCCAGTCAAGATAAGGGATTCCTCTTCTTCCCACCGTCCAGTCAAGGCGTGGATCCACTGGGGTTGTAGTATCCGGAGTATATGCATCTGTTGATTTCAGACCCTGATCGCTTTTCAGGTTGCCTGTGTTATAAGTATCCGGCATGGCATAACCGGTAACGGGATCTGTTTTAAAAGCATTCACGAGACTAAAAGATGGCTGGTTAAATCCGCAACATCCGATCGGTCCCTGGTAATCGAAATTCAATACATCACCGTCATTTGCGTTTGCTGCAGTAGATCCGTCATTTACGGAATTCTGCGCTGCAAACACTGATTCAGGCCCATTTTTAGTTGCTGCATTAAAGTTGTCATTAAAATGTGCTGATAATGCATATTTCGCTCCGCCGGAAGTTTTACCGTTTGCAATAATGGTTGTCAGCAATGGCAGTGCATCAGAAAATTTCTGTTCAAACATGAATGCTTTGGCAAGCAGACATTCGGCAGCCCATTTATTTACTCTACCAACCTGGGCCTGAGTTTCAGGCAGATTCGAAGCGGCATAATTTATATCTGCTTCGATCAGAGGCCATACTACGCCGTCATTGGTTGCTACGTCTGAACTGTTGGGAACGCGCCAGTTACCGGCTGTATACGTAACGCTTTCGTTTACATATGGAATATTACCATACATTTTCTTAAGTTCCATATGATACCATGCGCGCAGGAAACGAGCCTCTGCCACAATTTCAACCGTATCAGCAGCGGCGATATCTTTCGCCAGCCGCAATTCTCTTATCACTTCATTCGCACGCTGAACGGCATCATACATCGCTTCCCATTTACCTTCGAGGTAGTTGTTCGTTGAAGATTCGGACCATGTCATCAGGGAAACGATATCAGGCTGGTCACCCGGATCGGAACCTTTATGTGAGTCATCGGCACATACGCTACCATATACCCAGTTGCTGCCTGCGGATACCCAAGTACCGCCGCCAGGTACATTGGTTCCTGCTCCACCCACTCCATCCAGCATGGAGTAGGCTCCGATCAGGAGACCTTCGACGCCTGCTTTTGTTGCAACCACGTCCGGTGTATAACTACCAACCGGTGGTTTCGTCAAAAAGCTTTTGCTGCAGGAGAACACCAATGCTACCATGGTTATCCCGAGCGGAAGAAATATTTTAAAATTTGCTTTTTTCATATGTTTTAATTTAACAGATATTCAATGAGTTAAAAAGTTAGACTTAATCCAACGGAATAAGATTTCTGGTTGCCAGGATATGATCCATAGTCAATTCCAAAAGCCTGGGAAGATCCGCCGATTTCAGGATCAAGACCTGTATATTTCGTGATCGTGAAAAGGTTTGAACCCTGTACATATATTCTTAACTTATCAATACCTACGCTTTTCAATGGGGCAGTTGGTAAAGTATACCCGATAATCAGAGAGCGCAGTTTCAGAAAGGATCCACTTTCTTTATAGAAAGAATTCGGAACCGTGTTCGTACTGAAGGTGGATGCGTTTTCGAGAATCGGCGCTTTTGGATTCAGATTTGTCGGAGTCCAGGAATTATAGAGCAGGTTGATGCTCTTGTTACCCTGGAAGGAAGCCCACATATCAGTCCAGTAGCGTGTATAGTTAATTACTTCGTTACCATAAGATCCATAAAACAGAGCAGTGAAATCAAAATCCTTAATGGTTGCATTGGCATTGATACCATATGTAAATTTTGGATTTGGATTACCGAAGAATGTACGGTCGCTGGCATCAATCTTGCCATCGTGATTGATATCAGCATATTTGAAGCGGCCCGGGGCAGCGTCCTGTTGGGTGGGTGATTTGGCTACATCATCCGCACTGGCGAAATAACCGATCACCTGGTATCCAAAGAAAGCTCCCACCGGATGACCCTGCTCGTTACGTACGAAATTCCCGATACGTGAACCTCCTGTTTCGAAGTAACCACCTGCATTCGGGATGCTTACTACCTTGCTTGAATATGTAGTGAAGATACCGGTGATGTTTAATTTAGAAACCGGACTAAGTACTGCATGATAAGTCAGACTCATGTCAACTCCGTTGTTCTGAACGTCTCCGATATTAACTGCCGGCGCCTGAGCACCTGGTTCTGCACTGGAAAACGCACCGGATGTAGCAGCTGCATTATCCTGGAACAGCAGACCATTGATTTTCTTTTGATAGTATTCGATGGTGAATTCAACTTTGTTTTTGATCAAAACCGCGTCCAAACCGACGTTAGTGATCACATCCTGTTCCCAACCAGTATTCGGGCTGCCGTACTGTGCCGCACGGAAACCTAAAACTGTACTACTACTGGTTCCGCCGATATCATAATAGGAAGTACCTGCACCTGCTGAGTAAAGAGTAAACTGATTTAAAGGATTTACATTGGCATAAGAACCCATTTTACCCCAGCTGCCCCTGATTTTCAGGAAGTTCAGCCATGATACCCCGCTCATGAAATCTTCCTGGGTGAGTATCCATCCGGCAGAGAAGGCCGGGAAATAACCATATTTCTGGTTTTCACCGAATACGGAAGCACCGTCCCGGCGAATCGTTGCTGTAAACAAATAGCGGTCATTATAAGAATATATACCCTGAGCAAAGAGAGAATATAAAGAACCCGCTAATGATCCGCTGCCGTTTGTCTGGCCTTTGGGATCCCCGTTGCTTAGAGTCCAGAGGTTTGAATTGTCGGAGAAGTAATTAATTCTTGTTCCGTTTATACCTCTGCCATGCTGGTCGATGGCTTCAGAACCGACAAATACCTTCACATTGCTTTTTCCAAAAGTATTGGCATAAGTCAATGTGTTTGTCCAATCCCAATAGCTGCCATAACTGGCGCTTTCTGAGAAACCGTTCGAACCGTTATTTTCGGCATTTTCATAAGTATGATAGGTATATGCATAAAAATAACTATTCTCGACATTGCCGCCAATGCTTGTTCTGAACGTAAAATGTTTTAGGAAGTCAACCTGGCCCCAGAAATTGCCCATGATTTGCCAGTCACTTCCCTTGTTATTTGCTGTGCGGTCTTGATTAGCAACCGGATTAGGAGAGTTACCCAGTTCCGGTCCGTTTGAACCTGCCCAGTTACCCTGGCTGTCATGTACCGGGATGATCGGTTGTTCACGATAATCGTAGTTGATCGTGTTTTCTCCGAAATATGAAATCTGCGGATTATCCTTATAGAAGGTATAAAAGTTTTCTCCTATGCTGATACCCTTTGTCAATTGGAAAGTTGTATTCATTCTCGCCATATATCTTTTCAAATACGTGTCGATCAAGGTTCCCTGCTGGTTTAAATAACCCAGAGAGAAGAAATAAGTAGATTTGTCGCTTCCACCCTGCATGCCGATATTATAGCTCTGCATCGGGGCTGGTTTGAATAATTCGCCGAACCAGTTAGTCCCCTGCTTGTTGGCAGCAGTGATCTGGTAGATCGCACCCTTGCTGTAATCAATATTATACAATTTAGGATCTACCTGGGGACTCCCTGCCTTTGCACCGCCCGGTGTAATATAATCCGGTAAAACAGGAGTAGGTCCGTCACCATATTGTTGTGAAGACGGGTTCCCTGTACTATCCACATTCCCGGAAGTCTTATCCGCCTGCCAGAGGGCATCCGCCAGTTGCTGTGAATTCAGCAGGTGGAAAGGATTTCCCGGTATTGGTTGCTGCGAAGCAACATAACCATCGAAAGTAAGGGTTGGCTTGCCAACCGATTTACCTCTTTTGGTTGTGATGATCACAACACCATTGGAACCACGTACACCGAAGATGGATGCGGATGCATCCTTCAGTACCTGTACGGACTCAATGTCGTTTGCATTAATATCATGGAAGCTTAAAGGCACTCCATCAATGATATAAAGTGGATCGGTATTACCAAAAGAGGTTACGCCACGGATGAACACATTGGTTGGTCCGCCGGGCGCTCCTGAAGTAATAACCGTTACACCGGAAGCCTGACCCTGCAACATCTGCTCGGGACTTCCTGCCTGTATGGATTTCATGTCCTTAACATTCACAACGTCCACCGCACCCGTCAGGTCTTTTTTCTTCTGGGTGGTGTACCCTGTTACGACCACGTCGTTCAGAGATGTTGCAGAGGTGGAGAGAAATACATCTCCCACGCTGTTCCCTTTTACGGAAACTGTCATGGGTTCATAACCTACAATGGTAATGACTAACGCACTCACTTTTTGAGAGGATGTGATAGTGAATGATCCATCCGATCCGGTCAAAGTCGCTGACTTGCCACCCTTTACCTGTACTGTTGCTCCAACAATCGGTTGCTTGTCTGTGTTACCTAAAACACGTCCAGTAATAGTTGTTTGAGCAAAAAGACTTACGCTGAGGAAAAGAAGTAACGCGGTGTTCAGCCCCGCTAGGAGTTTAAATTTTGTTGGCATAAGCAATTCGTCTTTTGGTTTAACGATGTTAATTACAACCAAATTTATGATTTATTTAATGCTGACCTAATATTTTTTTAACTTTTAATTGTGTGTTATTAGCTCTCATCCTCAAATGATTGTCCAGCGAATACCCTATGTGTTCGATGAACATATTCTTAATGAACGCCGCTAAAAATTACAGGACGCTTTGGGCTTTTTATTTATTTTGCGCGTATGAAATCAACCTCTGCTATTATAATCATCGCCCTGACGGGGGGAATATTTTTTAATTCCTGCTTAAAGAAAGACAGCAGAAAACAAACAGAAGAGAATCTGAAAACCGCCATGGACCTGTATTTAAACCACCAGCGGCAAATAGATACCAGCCGCGTGAAATTCAAAGTACTCGAAGTAACTTTTTTTGAAGGTAAACTGGGTTATATCTGCGATTTTAAAGTCAATATGAAGGAAAAAAGGGACAGCATTCTGACGGATACGACCGGGTATATGAATGCGAATATTTCGAAGGACTTTAAGGAGGTTTCGAGGAGAGAATGACTTTATTAATTATCAATTATCAGTTATTAGTTATTAATTGGTTAATGCCATTTTTACATTTATCCACTTTGCCCGACTTGTGGTCGGCCAACCTCAAATCAAAGGGTCAGGCAGAAAATCTCCATGAATAGCAATTTCCGGGTTGACTTCCCTTTTTCAGTGGCCTAAATTTGTGTCATGTTAGATTATGAACGCATCGAACAGGCCATTCGTTTTATCCGTGAAAATTTCCAGGACCAGCCAGACCTGGATGAAATCGCCCGGCAGATTCATCTGAGCCCTTTTCATTTTCAGCGGTTATTTAAAGAATGGGCCGGCGTAAGTCCCAAAAAATTTCTCCAGTTCACCAGCATTGAATACGCCAAGCAGTTGTTACGGCAACAGAAAACCCTGGCCACGGTTAGTTTTGAAACAGGACTCTCCGGTACCAGCCGGCTCCATGATTTATTTATACATATCGAAGGAATGACACCCGGCGAATATCAGCAGGGAGGAAGGAATCTGCACATATATTATAGTCACGCCGAAACGCTTTTCGGGAATATTTTGATCGCTTCCACCAAAAAAGGGATCTGTCATATTTCTTTTGTACAGGAATCCTCGGAACTCAATGATCTGACAAGTCGTTTTCCCGCTGCCATACTCGAACAGAAGACAGATCTGCATCAGCAGGAGGCGCTGAAAATGTTCCGCGATGACTGGAGTGATCTCGATAAAATCAAATTACATTTAAAAGGAACGCCTTTTCAGATTAAAGTGTGGAACGCGCTTTTACAGATCCCCATGGGCTCATTAAAATCATATCTCGAAATCGCGAACGAAATCGGCGATCCGAAAGCTTCCCGAGCTGTAGGCACCGCTATCGGAAATAATCCCGTCGCGTATATCATTCCCTGCCACCGCGTTATTACATCATCCGGAAATCTGGGAGGATACCATTGGGGCATCGACCGTAAGTCAGCGATCATTGGTTGGGAAGCAGCGAAGGAAAGTGTGAGAGTATGAGAGTATGGGAGTATGAGAGTTGGATTTTGTTTTTCTACTCCCATACTCTCATACTCCCATACTCCCATACTCCCATACTTGTGTTTTAGTGCGGCCGATAGTCAAAGGGCAGCATGGTCGAAATGTTTTCTGACCAGGCCCAGTATCCCGTTATTTTTAAATCGTAAGGTTTATAATGATACCCACTGTTCAAAATATAAATGGGTCTTTTATTTACAAAAACAAATTGCGAAACCGGGAATGTCTCATGCTTATGATCTTTATTAAGAAGCCTGTACCGGTTCGGAATTGTTTTAAATTTATAAGATACTTCCAGTGAGTCCTTAAAATTCATACCCGCGATCGTACTATCGGCAGCAAACCCAATGCTATCAGATGAAATGAGCTGATGACTGATTACGGAATCAGGTTCCAGTAACATCTTTTTAAAATAATCTGTTGAATCTACAATATGAGTCGTGGTTCTTAAATTTTGTATCACTCCCCCTGGACCCATTTCGTACCCTAACTGTGAATCCACCGTGTCAACTACTTGTCCATTGTGGTGCATGCTTAACACCTGTTTCGCTCTATCTTTTTCCGGATTAGATATATTACCCAGACTGCGCAATTCAAACCCCTGGGCATCCAGTTCGTTTGCAAAAAATGCGCGCTTGAAATGTAGTAAAGATCCTTTGTATGTTTCAAGTCTTGCATCATCATATCTGCGCACTCTGTTTGGATATTTCAAGCCCATATCAGTAAAGAATGCATAACCGCTGTAGTTCACCAGTTTGATATTGAAATCATATTGAAATTCTTCCAGTTTATATTTTATCTCATAACCCAGTTTATAATTCACGATCTGCAGAGGTTCTTTTGCGTATGCTGTTAATGTATTATCTGCATTCATACGGAACTTTATCACATCGGGATTTGTGAGCTTGCAATCGTTGGATCCGGGTGTATCTCCGATAAATAATTCAGTAAACAGTTTACCCCATTTCTTCCATCCATCCGGTTCAGGTGGTGTGACAGAAAAACTTTGAAGTTCCTCAGCTTTTGGTTTTAGAGAAATAACAAAGTCCTTTCCAACAGTTCTCGGATCTATCATATTTACGTAGGTTTCAAAACCAACGCAGGAAGCCACCAGTCTGAATTTACCCGATGGTATTCCCCTGATAATAAATACACCGTCTTCACTTGTAACTGATCCCAGGGAAGTATTGTTTAGATAAACCGATACCGAAGCCAAAGGTTTTTGCGTTTCTTCACTGATTACTTTCCCCTTAAGAACGGCTTGTGAAAATGCGCCGAAAGAGCAAAAGAGAAGACATAGAAAACAAATGATTTGTTTCTTCCCCATAATGGCAGATCCTGGTAAACCAAATGTGGGCTAATTTTTACGACCAGTCAAAATTTTCTGATAATCATCCATTCAGTATAAGCGTTTACACTTATTTAGGCACTTTTAAAAATGTACATTGCACTATCCGCAAATTGGCATGAGCCATATTTTACATCAAGATGGGGAAGGAGTCTAAAAGGCGAAATGCTTATTGGTGAAATCATTGGCTGGTCAGTGAAATTATCGACCGGGAATACGTTAAATTCAATTCCGCGTAAATAATATCAGCTACTTTTACCTATTGAAAACATGAAAGAAGTATACCATGCCAATGATTAAAAATATCTCACCGTTACATTTTTTACTGATCAGCATGCTGGCGATCACCGCCTGTCATCAAAATCCAAAAAGCGAAGAGAGTGATGCTGTAATCACTGGTGCAGATACCATGATTGTTAAGACAGACAGCAGTAAACCGGTGTATACGGCGGCCATGGTGGATAATAAGAAGGATCCAAATTGCGGTATGCCCGTTACGGCCGGCATCGCAGATACCGTTCATTATAAGGGAAAGCTGTATGGGTTTTGCTCCGATGAATGCAGAGATGCATTTCTCAAGAATCCCGATGCACTGGTGAAAAATGCGGAACTAAAGTAGTATGAAAGTATGGAAGTATGGAAGTATGGAAGTATCTGAATATCACTTCCATACTTCCATACTTCCATACTTTCATACTTACCCCTAGGCTTCCCCGTGCTTGAGTACCTTCGCCTCCACGTAAAAAATCGTTTCTTCGGCGATATTTTTGGACTGGTCGCCAACTCTTTCCATCCTCCGGATGACAGACAGATTAATCAGGGCCTGGTAGGCATCTTCCGGATGCAGCACCAGGTATTGACAGGTTGCGTTGGTCGCATTCATATTGATCTTATCGAGGAATTCATCTTTCTGAAATACACTCCGGGCTAATTGGGTATCTTCTTTTTCAAATGCTGTCAGCGTGTCTTCCAGCATATTGATGGCTTCGTCATACATCGCTATGGTTTCAGTCATCCGGAGCAGTTCGGCATTGAACGGCTTGTCAGCACTCAAAATATATTTCGCCACTCCTTCTGCAATATCTCCGATTCGCTCCAGGTTGGAATTGATTTTCAATACCGCCAACACGAAGCGAAGGTCGACTGCCACCGGCGTCAACAACGCAAATATATTTTCACAGTCACGGTCAATTTTTAATTCCAGACCATTTACTCTTTTTTCCCGGCTCACTACCTCGCGGGCAAGATTTTTGTCGAAGTTCACCATGGCGACATTCGACTTAACAACCTGTGAATGCACCAGGTTCCACATATTGATGATCTCCACTTTTAACTGTTTCAGCTCTATTTCTAATTGTGACATGATATCTTTGTTATAAGTTAGGCCTAACTAAATCTTCCGGTAATATAATTTTGGGTTCGCTGATCAGATGGATTGGTAAACATTTTTTTTGTATCGTCGTATTCCACCAGTTCACCCACATAAAAGAATGCTGTCTTATCACTCACCCGGGCTGCCTGTTGCATATTGTGCGTTACAATAACGAGCGTATAGTTTTTCTTCAGATCATGGAGCAGTTCTTCAATACTGGAAGTGGAAATCGGATCCAGCGCGGATGTGGGTTCATCCAGTAACAAAACCTCCGGCTCCATCGCAATCGCACGCGCGATACATAAACGCTGCTGCTGACCACCGGAAAGAAATGTTCCCTTTTTATGCAGTGAATCTTTTACCTCCTTCCAGAGTGCCGCTTTGGATAATGACTCTTCCACTTTCTGATCTCTTTCCGCTTTCGGCAGTTTCATACCGTTCAGCTTATAACCAGCAATCACATTATCGTAAATGCTGAGGTTTGGAAAAGGATTCGGTCTTTGAAAAACCATCCCAATTTTCAACCGTACAAAGATGGGATGCATTTCATATACATTCTCATTGTTCAGTATCATTTCCCCCTTGCAGGTTGCTCCCTGGATCAGTTCATGCATCCGGTTAATACATCGCAGGTAGGTGGTTTTGCCACAACCTGAGGGTCCCATCACAGCAACAACCTGGTTTTTCGGAATATCAATATTGACATTCTTCACCACGTGATTGGTTCCGAAATAGGCATTGAAATTCCTGCTTTTTATAATTGTACGTTCCATCTTCTTGTTATCAGCTTAGTAATAATGTTTAATGACAATACCGTAAATAGCAGGATCAATGCGGCGCCCCAGGCCATATCATGCCATTCGTCATAAGGACTGGTGGCATAATTGAAAATCATCAGAGGCAGGCTCTGCATCGGCTTGGCAAGGTTTGTATTCAAATAAGGATTCCCAAATGCGGTAAATAATAATGGGGCTGTTTCTCCGGCAATACGTGCGATGGATAACATAACACCTGAAAGAATTCCGCTGATACCACAGGGAACTATTACCCTTAAAATAACTTTATGATAGGGAAGCCCCAATGCCAGGCCCGCTTCCTTTAAAGAGAATGGAATCAACTTGAGCGTTTCTTCCGTGGATCGGATCAAAATGGGTAACATCATAATCGCGAGTGCGACACTTCCGGACAAAGCAGAGAAAGTACCAATAGGTTTTACGACCCAGAAATACACCACGATACCGATCACTATAGATGGAACGCCCTGAAGTACATCTACAGATAATCGGGACCAATATGAAAGGCGACCGGTCTTATTTTCACTCAGATATATTCCACAGAGAATACCAATTGGAATAGCTATAATGGAAGCAACCAGAACAATGATAATGGAGCCTATCAGCGCGTTGACAATTCCACCGCCAGCTTCCCCGACTGGTTTTGGTATCTGAGTAAGAAATGCCCAGTTAATTTTTGTGATCCCCTCTCTAAAAATGTAAATAATGATGAATATCAAAGGCAACGTTATGATAAACGCAAAAAAAACAGTCACAGCCTGCACAAATTTACTTTTGGCAACCCTGTATTTGACATTTGCGTTCATATATTATTCGTTGGTAAATCTTTTAATAATCCGTTTCCCGATCATGTTTATGACTACAGTCACTATAAACAAGACCAATCCCAATTCGATCAGGGCTGAAAGATAAAGTGTATGATCGGCTTCTGTGAATTCATTGGCAATGACACTGGCCATCGTATTGCCGGGTCCAAAAATACTGTCGGGTATCATGCTCGTATTTCCGATCACCATGGTTACTGCCATAGTTTCACCCAGGGCTCTTCCCAGGGAAAGTAAAATACCTGCGAATAATCCGGACTTAGTATAAGGAAGCACTACATTTTTAATTACTTCAAATCTCGTTGCGCCCAGTGAATAAGCTCCTTCCTTCAATGGCGAAGGCACGAGCCGGATCATCTCGCGGCCCAGGGATGCGGCATACGGAATGATCATAACGGCCAGAATCAGAGAAGCCGTAAAAATTCCGATCCCGTAAGGCAAAACACCGACCTTGGTTTCCAGTGACCGCACCAGCGGTACCAACACCAATAATCCCCAGAATCCATATATAACTGAAGGAACGGCTGCAATTAATTCAACCGTATTTTTTAAGAAATTAGAAAGCCATCCTTTGGGATTGTATTCTCCCAGATAGATAGCAATCGCAAATGAAAAAGGTATTGAAATAATTAAGGCAAGGAAAGAAGTCAGCAGGGTGCCAATCAAAAACGGTAAAGCTCCATATACATTATTAACCGGATCCCAGGTCCTGCCCCAGAGATATTTTATACCCAGATTCTTTATTGAAGGCACAGACTCGATGATGAGCGTGAGCATCAGACCAACTACCAGCAAAATCATAGCAATTCCAACGCCTACTAAGGATCTCTTGAAAATAGATTCTGCCCTGATCATCCCGCTGGAACTCTTTGCCTTCGTTTTTAGTTTCTGATTGTTCACGTTTAAAGTTATTAATTGTTAGTTATTAGTTATTAACTTTTGAATGCATGCCGGTTCTTCTTTAACTGTCAATTCTAATAATTAATAACTAATAACTAATAATTTTAAAGGATTGCTTTGCCGTCGTAGGTAGCTGATTTTAATATTTTTTCAGCTACTTTGAGAGCTTCCTTTGACAGAGGAGAATAATTCAGGGGTTCTGTGAAAGCCTGGCCTTCATGAATATTCCACCAGAGTAATTTTAATAATTTGGTTGCCCGGTCCTTCGAACGGCCGTTGTAATTCTGCTCTTTGTAAATCAAAACCCAGGTAAATCCGGCAATTGGATATCCGTCAGCAGCATCAGTATCTGTGATGAAAATTTTTGCATCGTCGGGCATCTTCACGTTTCCTGCCGATGTTACCGAAGCAATGGAAGGAACTATGAATTTACCTTTCTTGTTCTGTATTTTCGCATAGTCCATTTTATTCTGAAGCGCATAAATCAATTCAACATATCCGATCGCTCCCGGTGTTTGTTTTACTAATCCGGCAACGCCTTCGTTTCCCTTTCCTCCCAAACCAGCGGGCCAGTTTACGGCACCCGCACTACCAACTTTTGATTTCCATTCAGGGCTCACTTTGGATAAATAGTTGGTGAAGATGTTGGTTGTTCCGCTACCGTCTGAACGATGGGCAACCAGGATTGGCAGGCCCGGAATATTGACTCCCTTGTTAATGGAAGTGATCCGTGCATCGTTCCAGGTTTTGATCTTTCCCAGGAAAATATCTGCTATGATGTCCGGTGTAAGGCCGAGGTTATTATTATCACCCGGAAGGTTATAGGTTATGACTACGGCACCCGAAGCCTGTGGAATATGCAAGACGGGCACACCGAATTTTGTAGTCTGTTCATCATTCAATGGACCGTCCGAAGCACCGAAATCAACCGTTTTGTTTGTCAACTGCAATATGCCCCCGCCCGAACCGATACTCTGATAATTAACCTGGATACCTGTTTTCGCGTTATAATCTGCGAACATTTTGGAGAAGAGGGGATTGATGAATGAACTTCCCGCGCCAAGTAATGTTTTGTCATCCTGGGCAGCAGCCGTCTGAACATTTGTAATCGCGGCTGCTAACAGCACAGAAGCAGCGAGGCCTTGTTTTAAGGATTTGAAGAACGTTTGCATGATTCTTTATTTATGTTGATTTAATATTACTAAAAGCCTCCGTTATCATAATTTTTCCCAAAGGCAAAGAAGAATGTAAGACGGAATACCAAGTCATGATCTTTATTGGATGCGATCTGCGATGAATAACTGTTATACCAGACATTCGGCATAAAATGAACCCGGTTCGCGGCCTTAAAATCTAAACCCGCTGTGATGAAATTCTGTTTGTAAGTCTGGTCGCCGGTCGTTGTATAAGTAACAGTTGGTGTTGCGGCAAATCCATTATAAACAGTATGGAAAGAGTTATCGTTATAATTTGAAGTATTTCCTGAATAGGATTTGTAAGTATTCTGATCAACCTTGTTATTCGGGTTGTAGATATCATAACGGGCAAAAAACCTGAGTTTATTAGGTATGATATCTCCATGTATATAAAAAGAAATTCCGGTTGGGGCTGTACTCAGGGTATCCACACCACCGGCAATTTTCGGAGCAACATTATCAGCCTTCAGATTGTTTATAAATCCTTCCACACCAATCGTAAATCCGGATCCAGGATTCATAGTCTTGTCCGTTGCGGAACTATTCCAGGCAAGGAATCCCTTGATCATCTGGCGCGAATGTTTCCATGTGGGTGACCAGTTCAGTCTCTGATAATCAGCATAAAAATCTATTACAATATGTTTGTGTGCCAGATAGGCATAAATATCTCCATAAAACCATTTATAAGGGGTGTAATCCGGTTTGTCACTCGTACCATTTGCAACCAGGAGATTATAACCGAAATTTTTTGTATCCGGATCAAATGTTCCTTGCAAAGCAACACCAAAATCATAGGAAGGTGTACGGCGAATATCCGAGATAGTTCTTTCAATTGATCTGTAGCTCCACACTTTTTCTGTGATCATGGGGAAAGAAGGCGTTGACATTTCACCTACGACCAGATCCGTTCCTTTCCAGATACCCTTCCAGCGGATATTCATATTTTTTATGTAAAAGGTCATTTTCTGGTTTGTCAACAAATCCCCTGTTGAATTACCGGCAGAGAATGAAGTGGTTGTGCCAGCACCTCCGCTGCCTACCGGGGGTGCACCCGGAGGAAAATTATCTTCCGCAGCAAGTAAAAGTTCGGCAGAGAATTTTTTTGAGATATTATAGTCGTAGCCAAGATAAATACGACGGAACTGGAACATGGTCGTTTGAGGCCGGATCCCCGTGTACTGGTTGCTTCCGCCTCTTGACAAAGAATCGGCATGTGACTTATAAGCAAAATCCCCGAAAGCATATCCCCAGAGTCTGCCGGCATTTTCCACCCCGGCTTTGTAAAGGGAATCATTAATCAAAGCGCTTTGTGCTTCTGTTGAATTGGAAATAAATGAAGCAATGATAATCATGAGCGATAACCGTAGTAAAGTTTTGGTGATCAAACTTTTCATAAAAACTTGTTTAGTTGTAATTTGATTTGGCTGTAAAAGACGGACGATCCTATGAATGGAATGTTATGGGAATATGACCAAAATGTTAACAGATTCAGAATCGCTTTCCCAATGGCGTGGTAACGGTGCCTTTACAAATACTTAATAATTTAATAACCTGCAGCTACAGCCCATAAACGAGATGAAGTGAATGCTATATTTGAAAAAATCATCGTTCGTTTCATGACGCAGTATTATTCTGAAAACCAGATCCGAAGTTTATACAGCGAATTCAAAAGTCTGAAGAAATATGTGGAGAAATTAGCGTTTTTTGATCGCTGGTTCGGCATTATTCCCTTCGTCTTCCCGGAATTTGATCCGCGTCTCCGTTTCTTCTTTGAAAGAGAAAAAACGGAAGAGCTGATCGATATTTTTAAGAAAGAAAGGAACAACCCCGGACTAACGGTGAAGAAATTTCAGTACAACGAGATCATTGCCTTCAATATCAAACCTGCGAATTCAAACAGCTCTGCATACAGCCATTTTATCCTATCCTGTTTTCTCACACGCAAACCCTCATTTGAAGAGTGGATAAATCAAAACAGGTCCGCCGATAAAACGGTGGAAGATCTGCTGGACGAAGCCAATAGCGTAGTGAATAGTATCGAAATAAATTTGCAAAACGAGTACGATAAAAGTTTCAAGTTGCAATGTATGTCGGTGTTCTACAGGGGATTTTATGATGCCTTCACCAGGCATTTAAACGGTCCTGGTAAAAAGAGAAAATTTATTGAATTGTATTTATACGCCCAGGGAATGATCTACGCCGATTTCATCAGCTCATTAAAAACTGCCATGCGGACAGCCAGTCATCCAGAAGACCTGAAAATACCGGTCCCGCTTGACCTGGCGGGAAAAATGAATCTCATGCACGACCTCGGCATTTTAGATTTTCTGACGGACAGGTATTTGAATCCCGGGAGTGACTCATCTGATATTAATCTGGCGGAGACGATCAGTCAGATTACGGGAGAATCACCGGAGCAAAAGGAATTGATACTCCATTTGATGAAGAAAATGAGTCATAACAAAGTATCACCTCTTTTCAACGTTCGATGACAGCAGAATGATTATGCTCAATAAAATGTATCAGGCAGAGAAGCTTTTGTGTTTCGCGTGTGCTGCATCATGGGCATCCAGCACAGCTTTTAATTCCTTGTTCATTTCCGGTATTCCGAACTCGGGTGAGTTCAGTTCAGCTTCTTCAGAATAAGATTTATCATACCATTTACCGTCGGAAACCGTTTTATAAAACTTCAGTTTCATTTGTTCTCCTTTTATCGGGCTGTCAAAGAAAACATAGTATTCAACGAGCGGCAATTTGTCTACTGAAACAGAATATAATCCTTCACGTAAAATGACCAGGGAGTAAGGAGATTTTCTTACTTTGGCTACCCTGTTTAACAGTGGAAAATGAAGTTGAAATTCCTGTTGCATAATGAAGATGTTATTAAAACTGGTGCAAAATAGCCTCGTATTACCACACCCCATATTAACTTAATGTTACCAAATTGTTTCCTCCGGTCATAATTCTAACCGGAAACGGGCCTATTATCCATTAATAACCACTATCGGGCCATTTCGTTCAATAGAACAGGACTTTAGTAAGATATTCGGCTTCCGGTCATCCATTTCATTGAAAATGACCGGACTAGGTTACAAACGGCTTTTCGGGGAAAATAGGCGGGCAGTACCCGTTAGTTATTCAGTTTGCCTAACAATTGGGCTACGTAGGATTCCGTAATCTCATCACCCCTATGATCCTTAATATATGACTCCACCGCCGGGGACTGTTCGATCAGCGCTTTACGGATGGACTTTTTTGTGAGTTCAAAAATAGTCCATTCCTGTTTTGTTTCATCCAGCATATAATACGTATCCACATCTTTGTACTCGTCATAATTTTTACCATCCGGCGTATAACCGGACGTCGATTGCTGATTTGCTTTAACGAAAACGTTTTTATATAATTTATAACATGAATATTTTGATCCCTTTGAAATCACCTGGAAGTATTCATTTGCATTGATCAACGGGACTCTCATAAAAATAAAACCACCCTGATCGAGTTTCAGGCAAAACATATTTACCTGGTCCCGGTTCACTGCGATGGGATCCTGATTATTTCTTTTCAATAAAAGATTCCCGGTTATTTTATCATAATTATATAAGTAGTCGGGCTTATTGATAACAGAGTCCAGCTGATTTACCACCAGGCCCTGCACATACAGTGAAATTAAAAACGGTGATCCGACAGTGGCGTCTTTGTGATATACCGTCGGCAGAAATTTGTCCCAGCTACCTGACTCAGGTCCTTCTGCAGCCGCACCCCTTGCAACCGGGATGGACAATATATGTTCCTCCCCCTGGTGGGATATATTATTTTTTTCATATTCGGCAATTCTTGCCTTCTGTGTATCCGTTTTAATATAATCCACCAACCTGTTAAAGGCGGAAACTTCGTACGGGTTTACTTTTGGATTACTGGTTTGTGCGCTCAGGAATAACTGAGTGCAGAATATAGCAGAAACCGTAAAGAAGATTTTCGATTTCATGGCAAGCATTTAACTAAAGTTAATCTTTAACTTTAAAAAGAAGTTCAAATAATCGTTCCCGCAATATGCGGGATTAATTGTTCCCGCGATATGCGGGATCAATTGAAATTAATCACCAACTTTTAAAAATGGAATTATCTGTAACCAACAACCTGAATCAGCAACAGTTTGAAGTACAGGCAGATGGAGAACTGGCTGTACTGCAATACCGGTTTCACGATAAATTATTATGGCTCATGCATACGGATGTTCCCAAAAAACTGGAGGGCCATGGCGTTGCCTCGCTGCTGGCCCATGCCGCCCTTGAATGGGCTAAGGCGACAAATATTAAAGTAAAAGTCATTTGTCCTTTTGTAGCCATTTATCTCAAAAGGCATCCTGAGTACAATGATATTGTCGAGAAATGAGAAGTATCATTGGGAATGTTCAACCAAATCCCTGAGTGTTTGCAGATTCGAAGCCGCATCCCCGATCGTATTATTAAAATATGCATATACATCTTTTCCCTGATGCAACCAACCACGTATTTCATTTGCTTTATTCTGCAAATACTGGATGGAGTAAGAACCCCGATAGTCGCCTTTCTCCCCATGAAATCTCAGGTAAACAAAGTCTGCTTTTTTATTTAATTCGGGAGGTAAGCATTTTGGCATATCGTGCAATACCATGCTGGCACTAAATTCATCCAGGATCTCATAGATTTCCCGGACATACCATTGGGTATGCCGGAATTCAACTGCAAGCCGCCAATCTTCCTCCGTATCCAGCCTGCGGATGTTTTCAAGTAAACGGTCGAATCCCGAAAAATCAATTTTGGCTTTTGCTGCAAACTGTATCAGCAGACAGCCCTTTTTATGACCCAGGCATTGAATGGCGGCAAAGAACTGTTCCAGATCGTTTTGATTATAGGTCTCTTCATGCGTAATCCCCTGCCATAATTTAATCGTGAATTGAAAGTCATCCGGCACCATTTCCGCCCAGTTTTTATAAGTCCGGCAATGCGGTATTTTATAGAAACTGCTATTGATCTCAATGCTGTTAAATTTTGAAGCATAATAGATTAACCGGTGTTTATCCCGGAATTCAACTGGAAAATGAAGTTTATTTGGCTCATGTAAGACCAAACCGCTCGTTCCCGATCTGAAAATTCCTCTGTTCATATTCAGATAATTTCCGAATATATTGGCAATACTATTGCCAGGCAATGGAAGCAGATGCTCTAAATCTCATCTTCCGCTCATCTACCGGTCAATTATCCAATCGTTCCGGTTTCATAGTATATATGTTGAATCGAAGCCAGGGCTTCCGGCAACGGACTCCCCTGTTTCCTGAATTCTGCAGTCTGATCCGTAAAATCTTTGAAAACCGTAAAGTCTTTCAGAACAAAACACAGAGTGTGCACAGAGGCTCTGTGAAATATATTTTCCGGTCAAAATGGGCTTTTTTGGTCTGGAACGGGTCGTAGATCCTCTGTCAGGTTAGTACCAGCTTCTTATTGTCTTCTCTATTTGTTGCTGTTGGGTTGCTGTCTACAGGAAGAGAACAGGAAGAATATAGCAACAGTGACCGAAGCCAACAAGAAGGTTGTAAATAAAACAGGGGGTTCTCTGAATTGGGATGAATCCAAATAAATTTTACAGAGGCTCTGTACACACTCTGCATTTTTCCCTTTCAGTTTCGCATTTTTGTGTTGTTAACAGTAGACTTTAACTTTAGAATCAATCTTCATCAAATGACCAAATACTCGCTGTTGCTTCTTGCTGCTTTATGCTTTGGAAATAGTCCGTTCTTGTTTGCCCAGTCTGATTCGCTGGTTATTCCGTTATGGAAAAACGGGGCGCCGGGTTATGAAAACAGGAAGAATTACCCGGAAGAGGCAAAGGATTATTGGGTAAAAAACATCCATAACCCCAGTCTGACGGTTTTTTTTCCACCTGCCGGCCTGGCCAATGGTACTGCAGTATTAATCTGTCCCGGAGGCGGTTTCAGATTACTGGTTTTCAAAGCCGAGGGGATTGACCCTGCAAAGTTTTTGAACAAGCTGGGTATCACGGCAATTATTCTGAAATATCGCTTACCGCGTGAACCGAATTCACCCTATTCACTGGATAAACAACCAGCTGAAGATGCTTATCGCGCTATGCGACTGGTCAGAAGCATGGCCAAAGACTGGAAAATCGATACCGCCCGGATAGGTATGCTTGGATTTTCCGCCGGTGGGGAAGTGGTGGATGCCATTGCCTTCGGTACCGGAAAAGGAGATCCAAAGGCAGCGGATCCAATAGACCGGCTGAACGGCAGACCGGATTTTATCATGCAGGTTTACCCCGGTCCCCTGTTTGTACCCGACAGTGTTCCCCCAGATGCACCGCCTGCTTTTCTGATTGTCGCAGATCATGATACCTGTTGTTCAATACCGGTCATGCGGCTGCTGGAAGATTATAGAAAATCAAAGGCTTCCGTGGAGGCACATATTATGGCCCATGGAGATCATGCTTTTAATATGGGCTACCGGTCCACTCTCCAATCCTTAATGGCCTGGCCCCAATTGATGGTAAACTGGTTATTGGACAGTAAGCTGATAAAGGCTGGAGATTAAGACCAGGGCTCCATGCTTTAAGCTTTAATCTTGAAAGCTATATTTATTCTTATAATCCAGGGGAGATAATCCGGTGATTTTTTTGAACATTGTCCGGAAAGCCTTGGTATCGGAATAGCCCACATCATACATCACTTCATTCACATTTTTCCTGCTGGTTTCGAAATGCTTTTTGGCGGCTTCTATTTTGACACGCTGAATATATTCAACGGGCGTATTTTTCGTGGCTTTTTTAAAACGTCGCTCAAAATGACGTCTCCCAATAGCGAACCTGAGAGCCAGTTCACCGACTGAAATTCTTTCCGATACCCTGGATTCAATATAATCCTGCGCTTCCCTGATCGGTTCATCCACATGTTCTTTTTGACCATTGAACATAATGAAAGGCGACTGGCTTTTTCTGTCAATTTCCAGGGCATATACTTTGGAAGCCATGATGGCCATGTCGCGCCCTGCATATTTCTCCACCAGGTGCAGGAGCAGGCTCCAGTAAGAGGTTGCACCTCCGCTCGAGTAAAGACCATTCTGTTCTGTTACAACCCTTCCATCCACCAGTGTCACTTCAGGAAACATTTCCCGGAATTCATTAGCCATCAACCAGTGTGTAGAACATTCTTTCCCATTTAATAGCCCCGTTGACGCAAGCAGAAAGGCTCCGAGACAAAGACTGGCCACTTCTGCACCTTTTTTATATTGTTTTGAAATCCACGGAATGAATGCCGCATTTTTTTTGAGGGCCTCATTGATATCTCCACCCAGCGCCGTGATGATGATTAAATCCGTTTTCTTTAAATCCGCCATCAGGATATCTGAATGAACCGTGAACGGGCCGTTGTGCAGTTTCACCGCTTTTGTTAGTCCGACCAATTGCACTTTGAACGCCGGTGATCTGCCCGAACTGATAAGTAAATCATTCACCCCATTAAACATAACGGTTGGATCAGTCACGGAGGCGGATACCGCATCATTCAATGCAAGGATGGCGACATGCTTCATTTGACAAGTTTTAAATGATATTCAAGTTACAAAATTCAGGTCGCAAATACCCTCTTACCCGTCGTTTTTGCACCCGAATAAATGCAAATCTCCCCATTAGCTTTATATCAGAAATATTAAACAATAATTGACATGAAAAAGATTCGGATTTTTTATTGGACTACCACCGGTTTATTTCTTCTTATGATTGCGTTTTCGGTCATCTCACAACTCCGGTGACATGCGAAAATTAATAGTGTCCATGAACCTGAGCCTGGACGGATATTTATCGGGCCCCTTCGGAGAACTAGACTGGCATTTTGAAATCTGGAATGACAGTATGGGGGATAAAATGCTGGAGCGGCTGGAAAAAACAGATACGATTATACTGGGGCGGGTTACTTATGAAGCCATGGCGAAATATTGGACGGCGAAGCCGCTGGAAGATCATTTCCCCCGGCAGGACCTGGCCATTGCCGACAAAATGAATCAGCATACCAAAGTTGTTTTTTCTAAAACCATACAAAAATCCATTTGGCATCGTTCAGTGTTTGTCACCGGAGATCCAGAGGAGGAAATCAAACGGCTCAAAGAGCAGGAAGGAAAAGATATGATACTATTTGGCAGTGCCCGTCTTGCTTCCACCTTTATCCTGTCGGGCATTGTGGATGAATACCATCTCTGGATACATCCGGTTATCTTAGGAAGTGGTAAACCCATTTTTAATGATCTGCAGAAACGGATGAAACTTAAATTAAAAGATTCGGTAAGTTTTGAATCCGGTGTCGTAGCAAATTATTATAGTCAGTTTTAATAAAGCAAACTGCCCCCGGATGGCCGGAGGCAGAGGTTGCCGGGATAAGGGTTGATATTATTCCCAGAGGAAGGGTACTATTCTCCTTTTGACAGGTCCTGCAGAATTTCATATTCGCCCTGATCATTCACTTTTAAGATCTTGATGTTCGCTTTATCTTCCAGGTGAACGATATACACTTTGGCATCGGTGGTCTGAACTTCTTCCACCAAAGTGATGGCCATATCAAAATAAGTAGATTTTACAGCGGCCCGGATATCGCGGGGAAGTTTGTCTTCACTGTAAAAAATCAATGAATATTGCCAATGACCTTTTTTATCATAAAATACCCTGTTGCCATAACCATCTTTTACGAAGTAGGTTGTAAAGCCATTTTTGTCTGAAAACCACATGGCATTACTGGCGCCATTGAACCGGGCATTGAAATCTTTGATTGCCTTGGCATTGATATCTTTTGCGTCCGGAACGTAATTACCCATATAGGCAGGACTTTCCAGAGCGGCCATGTTGCGGATCGTTGACTTAAAATTTTTACTGTCATTGAATGCAACAGGCTGGGCAGAATTCTGTGCGTAAGCACAGTTACTGATGGCTGCCAGGGACGTGAGTCCAATGGACAGCGCAAATAGGAATTTTTTCATTTTTGTAAGGTTTTAATGATTAACGTTTTTGATTTGAAAGGTTTTGATAATCTATTCCGGAATGTGTTGATAAAAGATTTATCGCAGAATTTAGAACCAGGGAAACATAAATAACCGGAAGCATTCAATATTTTTCTTAAATTGGATGAAAGACCCACTATAATGGACAGCGCTGGTTCAAATCGATATACAGACCAGGAACTAATCGATCAGCTAAGGCAAAGTGGGACGGACAAAAGACGAAGCGAAGAGCAATTATTCAACCGGTTTGTTTATTTTATCCGGGAAGGCATGACCAAACATGCTTTGTCGGAAGATGAATCGTTTAATGCCTATTCCGATACCATTCTGGCGGCGCTGGATAATATAAACAAGGAGCATTTTGAAGCGCGTGCCTCCATCAAAACCTATCTCTACCAGATATTTCATAATAAATGTGTTGACCTTCTTCGAAAAAGAACGACTAATAAGAATACCGTACATCGTGCGGAGACGATTTCAGACCGGTTAATGCAGTTATCCGATTCCGCCCGCTCCGTTGTACAAAAACTGATCGATAAGGCGGATTGGAACAGGCTCCGGGAAAAACTAAATGAATTGGAGGAAAAGTGCCGCCAGATCCTATTATTCTGGGGGGATAATTACAGTGACAAAGAAATCGCGTCTTTCCTTCAATATAAAACAGCGGACGTGGTAAAAACGAGCAGGCTCCGTTGCCTGGAAAGATTGCGAAAATTGTATAAAACAGAATAATTAAGATGGACAACCTGGATTATATAGAAAATTACTTTACCAATACACCGGGACCCGAACTCACCCGGGAATTTGAGGAAAGAATTAAATCAGATCCCGGTTTCGCAGAAGAAGTAGCATTTTACCTGACGGCAAAGGAAGTTTCGAAAGAAGCATCCGGGCTTGAAAAAAAACAACGTTTTAAAGAAACCTATGAAAAGAACCGGGTTATCCGATCTGTCCCAATAAAAAAATTAGTATATTATATTGCAACTGCGGCGGTTGTGGCAGGTCTTATTTTTGGGACGTATACTTTCTTTAAGCCAGTCTCACCGCAGCAACTGGCCGGTAGATATGAAAAAGAGCAACTGCAAACGTTGCCTGTAACAATGAGTGGCCGTAGCGACAGTTTGCAAACGGGACTCCGGTTATACAATGACGGAAAGTATTCCGAAGCCCTGACCCAATTCGAAAACATCATCCGATCCGATACCTCCAATTTTACTGCTAAGGAATATGCCGGCATCACGGCGTTACATCTGAAAGAATATGATAAGGCAATGTCCTGGTTCGAACAGATGGAATCTTACAAAGGGCTTTATTCAAATCGTGCCCAGATCTTACAAGCCGTTACCCTGATGGAACGTAACCTGCCGGGTGATGCTGCAAAGGCAAAACAACTCCTGCAAGATATTGTTGCAAATGACCTCGAGGGAAAAGAGTTTGCAGAGGAATGGCTTAAGAAAATGTAATGAATATCTTTCTCTATAAACCCCAAAAACACTTTCGTATGAAAAGGTATAGCTGTTTTATGAATCAAATATGCAAACTTATTTCACGTTTGGTCATATTTGCTTTTCTGGTCGTGATAGCAGATTCTTGTAATCGCATTTCAAAATCAAGTAGTCCCGGTACCATCGCCAGTAGTGAAAATCGTTATCATCCCGAATTAAGCAAATGGGTGAATTGGAATGTTTTGTTTACTTCGACTACCAATGAATCAAGACGTAATCAAACCATGGACAGCATAGAAAAATATGTAACAGATTATATGACCAATCATGGCATGACTTTCCCCGTCAGTCAATTTTTTTTCAGTTGTCCCTGCGATCCTGGGCTAGTTAATTTTACTGTTACTCCTCTTGGTGCAAGTGGTTCAGCGCCGGTACCACCCCCACCTCCAGGAAAGGGAGTAGGAGGAAGCGGAGATGGTGTTGAATATGTGAATCAGAATAATCTATTTAGTATCGATAGCATATATCAAAATGGGAAATTGCCTGATACCAGTATGGTTATTTTAAATACATCTTCAGTAGATAATACCAAAACACTCGCCGTTATGGATACCGGTTTGGATAGTGTATACTATCAAAACCACTTTCAACAGTTACTTTGGAGTGATCCAAGTGGCGCGCAAAATATCAGGAATTTTCAATTCTTTATGAACGGTCAACCATTTGATTACTTTTGGGATGACGATAAGTATAAACACGGAACTGCTGTAACGGGCCTCGCTTTACAAGCTTTGGAAAAATTCAATAATCAAAATCGTGTAAAACCACGCGTAATGATTCTTAAAGTTCTGGATGATAAAAGGGCAGGAAGTACTTTTACAGTCAGCTGCGCTTTAAGTTATGTTATTCAGCACCAGGCAACAATTGTTAACGCCAGCCTTGGATATTATGGTATCATGGATTCAATATTATTAAAGTATGCCGATCGTACGATTTCCGATGTACAAAATCCAATACCGGTTTTTGCTGCTGCCGGCAATCTTCCTGGAGATCACAAAGGAACTCAATTGTGTTTCAATCCATCAAATGGAAATGAACTGAAGCCCGGAAGATTATTTTACCCGGCATGTTTCAGTACCTCGCATCCTAATTTTATCACCGTAACAGGTCTTAGTGATTCATTAAACTCTTGTTTTTATCAGAATTATTCCAATGTATTTGTAAATGTAGGGGCCGTCACAAATCCCGGAACTGTAAACTGCTGCAAATTTTTAGTTAGATTCAGCGATTCCGGTTATGAGGGCTCTTCTTTTGCCACTCCGATTTTAAGTGGGGAAATAATGGGATGTTTATTAACAATACCAGGCAGCACCATTCAGAGCTGCCTGGATTTAATAAGTCCGGCTAAATCTCCGGTTCCAAACAATGCTGTTACTAACCAGGGCAGATTTCTTACCTATACGACACCATGATCCAAATAAATGTTTAAGTGTTTATTGATTTATATTGGATGTCTGTTGCAAATATTCTCCCTGTCCGGTCAATGCCCGGACAGGGCTTTTTTATGGAATCGAATCATCTATCTCAGGGATTCTTCCGAAGTATCTTCCCAGGACCAGCTTCGCGAACTTAAAACTTATCTCGATAAGATCAGCGCCTGCCCGTATCAGAATGACTCCACTCATGTTTTGCTACTGTCAAGAATTGGCTGGCTTTTTTCAAAACAAAACGACTTTAAGACCGCGATAGTCTATACCAACAAGTCAGTTGATATGATCCATTCTCACACAGGCGATAAAAATATCAAGGAAGTGCAACTTATCAAATGTTATAATAACCTTCGTATTCTGTATGATTCTACAAATCAGGAAATCCTGAAAAAAAAAGCTATCGACAGTTGTATTTCGCTGGTGGTACGTTTAAAGACCGAATATAAATATGCATTTGAAATCGTTAATCTGAAAATTGCAGAATATTTTGAAAAAGGAGACTATTACAATTGCATAAACTATTCGACACTCGGCGAATTTATTGCCGGTCAGGCCGGTTATCTGGAACAGGATGCATTATACTACAAAAGCTGGAAAATAAATTCCCTGATTTATTTGCATCAATATGGGGATGCTTCCGCACTATTAGAAAAATCTATCAGGGAATGCCTGCAAAATGGAAATAAAAGGTATCTCGGAAGTCTCATTGGGCTAAAAGCAAGGATCGCGGCAGACAATGGCCAGACAGAAGAAGCCATTAAATTTACCCGGCAATCAGTACTCTATAATAAAAACATCTCGAATTACAATGGGTGCGCGGGAACGCTTATTAATCTTGGATACAATTTATATTTTGTAAAACTACATCAATATGATAAGGCACTTGAAGCCTATTACGAGGCTCTGAAATACGCCAATGAAGATTTCCCAATCGAAATACTGGACAATATTGCCAATGTATATGTCGAAATGGGCGAGTATGAAAAAGCATTTATGTTTTTTCAAAATTCATTCGACAAAATTTATCCAGGCGCGAATGAAACGAACATATTAAAGAGATCAGGCGAGGATATTTTGAATAAGGTAAGCGCAGAATATATTGTCAACCTGGTATTGAATAAGGCTGAAGCCCTGATTAAAAAATATAAGCAGAATAAAGATCAGGGAGACTTACGTCTTGCGCTGAATATTTATAAATCGGCAGATCTCCTGATGGACAAGATTAAAATTTCTCAAACCGAATTTGCTTCTAAATTATTCTGGAGAACCGATACGCGCCGCTTATATGAACGCGCGATCGAATCCTGTTACTTATCCGGTAGTATGAACGATGCATTTTATTTCTTTGAGAAGAGCAGAGCGGTCCTATTGAATGATCAGCTTAAAGAACAGGCAACTGGCGATACGAATATGGTGGAAATAGCTTCGGTCAGAAGAAAAATCCTGGACATTGAAAAGCGTGTTGCCATTGTCGATCCTGCCTCTAAAGAATTCGCAGATATCCAACGCGAACTTTATATCTATAAAGAAAAAATGGCCCATCTTGACCAATTAATTAAGGAAAATAATCCGTGGTACTATCAAAGTTTAATAGATACAAGTTTTATACCTCTAAAAGTGGTCCAGACTAAACTATTTGGAACTAAAGGTGTCCAGGCAATCCTGGAATTTTTCAGCGGGGACAGCGCCACCTATATTTTAACGGTTACAGCGGACAACTCAAAAATTACCCGTATTAATAAAAACGAATTTGAAATTAAAGTAGATCAGTATAGCACTTATTTATCAAACCCTGATGCAGGAAATAAGGATTATAATGGCCTTGTTAAAACCGGGCAGCAACTATACCAGATCATTTTTGATAAAACTCCTTTGCCTGAGGGCCGTATCATCATTTCTCCCGATGGAAAATATTTCCCGTTTGAAGCATTAATTACGAATACGAATGTTTCAACGCCCCAATATTTTTTGAATGATCATATTGTCAGCTACACTTATTCCGTGCGCTTTCTGCTTAATGATTTTAAAAAGAATACAGCCCACTCATATGGGAATCTCCTAGGAGTGGCACCGGTTCAATACCCATCCAAATTCAATCTCTCTCAACTTTCAGGAAGTGACGCTTCGCTGGATAATATCAGATCTCATTTTAGAAATACCAAAATGCTTGTTGCATCCCAGGCATCAAAAAATAATTTCATGCAGCAGTTTTACGGGTATAAAATGATACAATTATACACGCATGCATCAGACAGCAACAGCAATGGAGAGCCTGTAATTTATTTTGCCGATTCTGTTCTTACGCTCTCTGAACTGATACCCGAAAATAAAGCCGCAGCCCAACTGATCGTGCTGTCAGCTTGTGAAACAGGTAACGGCAAACTATATAAGGGAGAAGGCGTCTTTAGTTTTAATCGAGGATTCGCTGCATTGGGAATTCCTTCATCCGTAATCAATCTCTGGTCAGTCGAAAACGAGTCGACATACAAGATTACCGAGCTTTTCTATAAATATGTTGCTGATGGTTTATCACTGGACGTCGCTCTCCAAAAAGCCAAAATTGAATTTATTCGGAGTGCTCCCAAAAGAAAAAGGTTACCATATTACTGGGCTGCCGCGATACTTGCGGGGAAAACAGACGCCATAGAAACCGGTTCAGGGTATTCCTGGTACTGGGCCGCGACCGGAGCTGGCGTCATTCTCCTCTGGCTGGCATTCTTCCGAATCAAAAGGAAAAAATCGAATGCCCATAGCAGGGTTTGACGTGCTAAATAAATTCGCCCAAATTTGGCGGAATAAGTAAATTTATATCCGCTTACAAGTCCTGCTTTCTAAAATCTCCCGTTTTTAATCCGGATTCATCATTAATCCGCCTCTGTGTAATATTCCAATCTCTCGTTGATTCATTTGTTTCATTTATCAATCTTTGATCATGAAAAAATTATTACTATTTATTTGGGGGATCCTGTTCATTGTATGTTTTGCATCTTGTAATAAGGATACAGTGCAACCTACTAACGAAAAGAAAGCAAGCACCAATCAGCCATCATCCACACAGGAGTCACCGCCTGCCACAGCACCCAGTACAGGATGTCCGCAGACGCCGCCACCCGGGTGCCCTCATCAACCCGTAAACCCGATGACCGGGACACATTAGCATCCTTAAAGTCTGGGTGTAGCCGGCTTCACAGGTTTATCAAAATTATTCGCGCCGCGGGTTCGGAGTTTGCGGGCGTAAACTTTATCCACTGAACTAAGGTAGAGGACATCGAAGTTTTTTCCTCCAAAACAAAGATTGGAGGGCTGACCCGAGGGAACCGGGATAATCGCGTTTACACGTCCCGCCTGATCGAGAATCTGCAGGCCCATTTTTGTTGTTACATATACTCTTCCTGCTGTGTCGCAACGCACCCCGTCACTCCAGGCATTTTCATCCTGGTCACGAACATGCAACCAGCCATAGTGTTGTTTGAACGCCAGTTTCCCATCCGGCAGGATCTGGTAGACCCAGACCCAGTGTGTAGCGGATTCAGTGACATATAACTGGGTTTGATCGGGGGTCAGCGTCAGACCGTTCGCAAATTTCAATCCTTCATCAACTACTTCTTTTATTCCTCCGGGCCTGATAAGGTAAAGCTTGCTCGGTTTTTCAGTTCCATCCGGAGCGGTCACATAGATGTTGCCATTATTCGCTACCACAATATCATTCCCGGAAATGCTGTCGGCCAGGATCGCTTCATTCCCTGACGCGTCGTAGGCAATCACCTGCTTTGTTGCGCCTGCGATAGTATAACGTCTTCCGTCCGGACCGAAGGAAGTTCCGCTGGCCCGCTTCGCGTTGATGTTCAGATCAGAGAGTTTACCATCCAGGTCCACTTTATACGTTTTCGAATTTGGTATATCCTGGAAAAATACTTCTCCCTTTTCATTTACTGCAGTACCCTCGGTAAACTTATAATTTTGTCCCACCAATTTCCAGTCTTCGCCCGGAATCAGGATATCGCTGAGCATTTGGTTTTTTGTATCTCCGGGAACCGTGGCTTTTGGCCATTCCCTCCAGAGCCAGCGCATGGCTTCCGGGAAAATGGATGTACCCTGTTTACCATTATGCTGACCCTCTCCCCAGACATGATTTACCTGGTATCCCGAAAAGATGAGTGCACGTTCCATGGTCTGGTTAGCCATCCACCAATCGCCGGCATAGATATTCAAATCGTTTGAGCCATCCTGCAAGAATATTTTGATGGGACGGGGCTCAAATTTTCTGACCAGGATCGGATACCGGTCAGCGCCGCGCAAGCCGGTATAGGTGCCGATGGATGAAAATACTTTTGAAAATTCAGCCGGTCTTTCCCATGCAACCGTAAAAGCACAGACAGCTCCACTGCTGGATCCACCAATGGCCCGGTCGTTCCCGTTTTTTGAGAGGTGAATGGCACGGCCATCTGCCGTATGTTGCTTTTCAGCAAAGGGTAAAATTTCTTCTAATAAGAAACGTGCATATGCATCTCCCAGTCCATCGTATTCAAAACTCCTGTTGTAGCGATTCAGCGTGTTTGCCGGATCTTTTGGTTTTACAATCCCTGGTGTGATAAATATGCCAATGGTAACGGGCATTTCTTTTTTATAAATCATGTTATCAAAAACAACCGGAGCATTCCACTGGATGCCGTCCTGGTTTACATAAACACAGGCCGGTTGCCCCGGATTATATTCTGCCGGAACATATATCGATACGTCACGCGTTGTGCCGGGAAATATTTTAGAACTATCGAAAACCAGTTTTATAATTTCACCTTTCGGAACACCGGCATGAACGACCGAAGCCGAATCCACTGTATAATTTTCTGAAGGGGCCTGGGCGGCCGAATACAAGTATGGTAGCAGGAAGGCAATGAGTAATAGTTTTTTCATCGTGTGTAAGTCTATCGTGAATGTATATATGAGTAAGAAAAACCCCAACTATGTTTCTTAACAGTTAAAAATACGCTGTTCCGGCAATAAGGCAAACATTAACATCAGCCGGATAACCAATACGTATACATTACATCGTTGCCGGTTATTCTACTGGTAAATAAATAAAGTCAAATGTCGAATATCACACAGCTAGTAAACGTGGAAAAGAACATGACCACTTTGAAAAAAAGTGTTCATGCATCAGGATTGGATCAGGTATTGAGCGGCAAAGGGCCGTACACTGTTTTTGCGCCAACAGATATCGCTTTTGCGAAACTGGACAAAGGCATACTTGATAATTTACTGAAGCCGGAAAATAAAACAAAACTGACCGACTTATTAAATCATCATGTAGTGGAAGGAAAAATCAACTTCAAGGATCTGAAAGATGGTGAAAAGCTGAATACGGTTAATGGTAAACAATTGGTAGTGCATGTAAAAGATGGTCATACAACCGTCGATGGTGCTATCATTCAGAACCATGATGTACAGGCAACGAACGGAATCATTCATTCCCTCGAAACAGTGATGTTTAAAAACTAGAATTTAAAAATCAGTTTTGAAAGCCATCCCGCCGCAAGTGGGATGGCTTTTTGTTTATTTGCCGGATTTCATAACTTCAGGGATTAACCCATTGCCATCCGGATGAATACGCTAACAACCAAACGAATAACTTCCATAGATTTTTTAAGGGGATTGATCATGATCATCATGGCCCTGGATCATGTACGCGATTATTTTCACGCAGATGCATTTCTGTATGATCCCCTGGATTTAAGCAAAACAACAGTAGCACTTTACTTCACCCGCTGGATCACCCATTTTTGTGCACCGATCTTTGTTTTACTGGCTGGCACTTCAGCCTTTTTATCCGGTCAGCGGAAGACAAAAAAACAGCTGGCATTTTTTCTTTTAACCCGGGGTATCTGGTTAATGATCCTCGAAGAAACCGTCGTGAATTTCGAATGGTTCTATAATATTCATTTTAATTTTTTTATACTCGGTGTCATCTGGGTGCTGGGTCTTTGCATGGTCTGCCTGGCCGGACTGATTTTTCTTCCACGAAACGTACTGCTAATCTTTGGACTGGTGATGGTGGCCGGCCATAATCTGCTGGATAAAACCCTGGTACCTGAAAATAATGCCCTGGGATTCTTTTGGGGAATGCTTCACCAGCAAAAGTTCTATCAGATGGGTAATGTGAGCATCGCCGAATTTTATCACCTGATACCCTGGCTGGGGGTCATGACGCTGGGGTATTGCCTGGGCGGATTATACGCCAAAGATTTCGACCCGGTGAGAAGGAGAAAAATCCTGCTGCGTATTGGCATTTCCTCCTGGATACTTTTCATTATTATCAGGAGTATCAATGTATATGGCAATCTGTATCCCTGGACCACACAGGCCAGTCCATTGCTGACCCTGCTTTCTTTTTTGAAAATTCACAAATATCCGCCTTCGCTGGATTACCTCCTGGTAACGGAAGGATTTGCCATGATATTCCTGAGTGCTACGGAGAATGTATCCAACCGGTTCACGAAATTCATTTCTGTTTACGGAAGAGTCCCGATGTTTTACTATTTATGTCATCTTTTGCTGATCCACCTGGGAGCCATGCTGGCTGCAGTGCTGACAGGTTACCATTGGTATGATATGGTTTCTTTCGATACATGGATCACCGAACTGCCCCGGTTTAAAGGTTATGGATTCAGTCTGGGCGCCGTATATCTGATCTGGATAGCCCTCATTCTGATTCTATACCCACTCTGTAAGAAATATGACAGTTATAAATCACGGCATAAGGAAAAGTGGTGGCTGAGTTATCTGTAACAGGCCCCAAAAAAGGGATTTTGTTGAATGTAAAGCAACCCTTAGCCATCATAATCAGTTATAATAAAGCAGGAGCAGCCGCCTTCTCCAAGACTGATTATGACAATTAGCTGATTATGAATAACATTAAATCCCTGTTGTTTTTAATCCCTACCCTTTCTTTTTTGATTCTCAGCTGCTCAAAGGATCCTGCTACAACAATTACTAAACCCATACTCTTTCTTTCGAAAACCACCGTTAAGATAGGTGAACCACTGTATGCCACGTTAACCGGGCAAGCATTCAATACAAATGTTGCCTGGTCATCTGACTCCGGCGGACATATATGGCCAACACCTAACACCGATAGTGCGATCTATATTTTTACGAGCCCGGGAACCTACATAGTGAAAGCAAACTTTCAATCCCATATCAATGGTTCGAACGACAGTACAAAGGGAAATGTTATTGTTACGGATAGTATATTTTCTGATACCGTAACGGCGACCTGTGATGTGATCGTCGTGAAAAATCTTACACCAGATGATCAGATAAATCTTACTCCGGTAGATTATTCAGATACCGGGCTTGTTTTTGTTGCGCAGACCACCAACCTGTACAATCATTCACCCTTACTGAATAGCAATGGAGAAATACATGTATCTGAAAGCGGATTTGAAGTGGATATCAGTTCAGCCCTGATATTCCCCTGTTCCGGATCTGCGGCGCTCGCGCCTGCAGTCGGTTTGGTTGCCCTTACCGGGCTGACCAACAGAACATATACCCTTTCATTTAAATTAAACAACAGCACCTATTCAGGTACGATGACTGTTTCGGATTCCAACATTAGTTTTAACTGGACCTATACATCCGGTGTAACGATTTCCCCTTTGACAATCCAAAGGCGGGTGCACTAAATTTAATAGTCATGGCGATTATTTCAGGTCCCGGTAAGTAATCAGCTGAATCCCTTTTTGTTTTATAACCTCTTTCACTTTATCACTGGTAAAAACATCGGTGACGCCCTGCCTGTCTTCACAAACGTCTTCATAACCGATATGATAAACGGCTTTTAATTCATCGTTGCAAAGACCTGGATGATCCAGAAAAATATAGGTTTTACCCGGCTCGAGTTTGCTGAGCATACGAATAAAGCTCTCTATTTTTTCTAGAGATGTTTTATGCGGGCCGTCATATCCGATGAACCCTTTATAATCCCATTCCGGATCCACTGGTATTTTATATTCCTTCGCCAGCCTGATCGTCAGAGCGCGCACTTCGGGTGACAGATTGGTGCAACCCATATGAGCTGAAAAATGACTGATATTTGGAATATTTTTTAATGCCAGTTCAATCTGTGCACGGAATTCCTTTTCCACATCTTCAATCTTCCAATGGTGCTCCGAAATGGCCTTGCCCGGATAATTCTTGTTGGGATAAACCATCGGGAAAAAATATCCGGCTGAATCTTTCAAACTCGGACAATCGGACAGTGGCCTCCATTTTATATTTTCCCATTCACTCGTAAGATCCAGATGAATACCTACGTCGATACCCGGGTTTTGTTTCAATAGCTTTACGGCTTCAGGAAACCAGGGAGAAGCGACCAGTACTTCGATGGACTTCTCAATACCATGCTGATAACACATGATCAGCGCCTCGT
>Ga0206943_1025_pt1 | contig 35628 bp, 24 predicted proteins | sample Alteio_BWOrgHeat_7_FD_153243 | JGI IMG/M metagenome (GOLD analysis project Ga0206943, IMG submission 153243) | Enriched cells from forest soil in Barre Woods Harvard Forest LTER site, Petersham, Massachusetts, United States -... | ecosystem: Environmental > Terrestrial > Soil > Temperate forest > O... | reverse complement strand
TTTGTGATCCATGTTTCCGCTGATAACCGGTATAAATTGTTTGTGAACGAAAAACAGGTTTCCCTGGGACCAGCCAGGGGTGATCTGGATCATTGGAATTTCGCCAGCCTCGATATAGCCCCATTTCTTCATCCCGGCAAAAATATCATTGCCGCACAAGTTTGGAATGAGGGAGAGTGGAGGCCCGAAGGACAGATATCACTTAGAACAGGGTTTATATTACAGGGAACAGATAATAGAGAAAAAAAAATAATTACAGACACGAACTGGAAATGCACCCGTGATGTCTCTTTTCGTCCCATCCCATTTAATACACCAACTTACTATGTAGCAGGACCTGGTGAACAATTGGATATGAATAAATACCAGGGAGACTGGAAGAAACTGGATTTCCCTGACGATAATTGGAAAAATGCAAAGGTTATTATGCCGGGAATTCCCAAAAACCTGATCGGCGGATATGGAACAGTCAGCGGATGGCTCCTGATTCCTTCTATTATTCCTCCGATGGAAATGACAAATCAACGGCTTGCAAAACTTAACAGGGCTGTAGCCGTTCAAATACCTGCCCGGTTTCCGGCAATTAAAACAGCATTTGAAATTCCTGCCCATACGGAAGCAACCATCATACTGGATCAGGGTTTTTTAACCAATGCTTATCCTGAAATTATTTTCAGCGGCGGTAGACAGGGATCTGTTACTATGAGCTATGCAGAAGCCTTATTTATAAAATATCCTGCGAAGGGAAATCGAAACGAAACGGAAGAAAAAGAATTTATCGGAAGACAGGACAGCATAATCTCCAATGGGGGCAGGGCACAGGATTTTACACCACTTACATTCAGGACATATCGCTACATACAAATAAAAATTACGACACAATCGGATCCGTTAATCGTTGAAGATATTTTTGGAACATTTACGGGATACCCGTTTCAGCTAAATGCCAGGATGGTAACAGGCGACCCGGAACTCAGCAAAATATTCGAAATCGGCTGGCGAACCGCCCGCTTGTGCGCGATGGAAACTTATATGGATTGTCCATACTATGAACAACTGCAATATATCGGTGATGCAAGAATACAGGCATTGATTTCACTTTATAACAGCGGTGATGAAAGGCTGCTCCGGAATGCCATGAATCAGATGGATGAATCGCGCCGGCCGGAAGGTGTAACGCTCAGTCGTCATCCTTCATATACTCCCCAGTATATTCCTACTTTTTCATTCTGGTACATTGGTATGCTGCACGATTATATGATGTATGGGAGGGACAGTAATTTTATAAAGGCGAAACTATCCGGTGAAAGACAGATACTGCAATATTTCAGAAGATATCAGGTAAAGGATGGTTCATTGAAGGGCGTTCCATACTGGATGTTTACGGACTGGGTTGAACAAAAGGGCTGGAATTCCGGAGTAGGGCCAATCGGACTGAATGGTAATTCGGCATTATTCGATCTGCAATTACTTTGGGCTTATCAATTAGCGGCTGACCTGGAATCCAAATATGGTTTGGCATCCTACGTTTCTCTATACAATCGATATGCGGATCAGTTGAAAAAAACCATTCGCGACAAATATTGGAGTATTGACAGAAATCTTTTTGCTGACCGCTCAGAAAAAGATTATTATTCACAACATGCCAACACACTGGCGATACTCACAGGTATCATCAACGGCCGGCAGGCATACGATATGGGTAAGAGGATGCTCACGGATAGTTCGCTGGCGCCAGCTTCCATTTATTTCAAATTTTATTTACATCAGGCACTCGTAAAAGCCGGACTGGGCAATGATTATCTGAATTGGCTGGATCAATGGCGCGAAAACATTAAAATGGGCATGACGACATGGGCTGAAATATCAGATATTAATAACGCCCGTTCGGATTGTCATGCCTGGGGTGCGAGTCCGAATATTGAATTTTTCAGAACGGTGATGGGAATTGAAAGTGAAGCACCGGGTTTTGAGATAGTGAAAATTGAACCCAGGCTTGGGCATTTAAAAAATATCAGTGGTGAAATTCCCCATCCCAGGGGCAAAATATTTGCGAGTTATCAGATGGAAAATGGTAAATGGAAAATTCAGATCGGGCTGCCAGGTCAAACGACGGGTCGTTTAATCTGGAATAAAAAAGAATATCTTTTGAAAGGTGGAAATAATGATTTTACTTTTTGAACCAGCGGGAATTTTCAGGGTACATACATATCCAATTGAAGACGCGTTTCCTCAAGGTCCAGCTCCCTTTCTATTTTGCGGATAATTTCTTCGCTGGCTTCACCGGAGCGGTGAAGTTGTTGTAATGATTTTCTTTCCACGCCAATCAGATCAATTTGCAATTTTGAATATTCATTAAAAATATTAGCAACATTGGGCGCCTCGCCGCCGAAATAATCAGCGGGTAAATCTGTTTTCTGCAAACGGTTATATTTTATTTCGTATTTGTTCTTGATATTATTTAATAGTTCCCCGCTAATCAGTGAAAGGTTTTCTTCTATATGCTGGATCGTGTTGTTTACTACTTTTGTTCTGACTTCATACTCCTCTGCAGCAATGGAGTATGGCTCAATTTTCAGTTTTTTAATTACCCAGGGAAGCGAGAATCCCAATAATATCAGGGTTGTGAGTATCACACAAAACGTGATATAAATAATCAGGTTTCGATGGGGAAATGCGGTTCCATCAGACATCAGCAACGGAATGGACAAAGCGGCGGCCAGTGACACCACGCCCCGCATACCCGACCAGCCAAAAACCACCAGGTTACGCGGATTAAAAGGCCTTTTGGCATTTATTCTTTTTGACAAAGCCGGTATCAGACTTCCCGGAATAATCCAGATAAATCGAACGATTATAACAACAGCACTGATAGCAAGGCCATAGAGGGCGAGCTCTGAACCGGAATAATCTTTAATGCCTTCCATAACACTGCGTAATTGCAAACCAATTAAGATAAAAATCAATCCATTTAAAATAAACAGGATGGATTCCCACACCGCATATACCATGATCCGGCTTTGATTCGTAAATATTTCATTCGAGCGAAACGATAAATAAAGTCCCGTGGTTACAACGGAGAGCACACCGGATACATGGAAATATTCCGCGATCAGGTAAGATGCAAAAGGGGTCAAACAAGTGAGGGTAACTTCAATAACAGGCGTACATATAAAATTTTTATGCACGAGATACATCAAATATCCGATGATCAGGCCTATAGAAACGCCCGCCAATACTACCCAGATAAAATTCAAACCCGCCTGCCAGAAAATAAAATTGCCGGCCATAACTGCCGCCAATGCATACTTGTAAGCGATCAGTCCGCTGGCATCATTTACCAGACTTTCACCTTCTATGATAGTGATAAGTCTCGGGTCCAGTCCAAGTCCCCTGGTAACGGAAGTTGCAGCAACCGCATCAGAAGGAGATACGATGGCGCCAATTAAAAAGCAGAGCGGCCAGCTAACCTCCGGAATAATATAATGGGCCACGATGGCAACCATGGTCGTGGTTAGTAATACCAACCCTACTGCTGCCAGTGAAATAGATCTATAGTAAGTTTTAAATTCATGCCAGCTGGTGTTCCATGCTGCGCCATATAACAGCGGTGGCAGAAAGACGATAAAAACAACATAAGGCTGTAAGGTAATAGTCGGAAGACCCGGAACCAGGCTGATCAGCAATCCTGATAGTACGAGGGCAATGGGGAAAGGAAATTTGAAGCGGTTCGATAATACCGCCAGGAATGCAACACCAAACAACAACATTACAATAAGCGAAATATTTTCCATTCGGAAACAAATTACTTTAAAAATGTGGGTCAGATATGACAAGTACGTGCATGGGCATTGATGGCTGTAACCATCGTTAAGCATTTAAATAAGCCTTGATATGAATATGCCTGCGCTATTTATTTTCGATGGGCAACGAACCTTCATTTATCTTTTGCAGGCGTCTGCAGAAAACCCAGGGCACCGGATGGACAACGATTTACCTGCTCCCGGATTCTTTCTGCAGGTGCTGCATTCGGATCTATCCATTTCTTTTCAGAGGGTTTAAAAACCTGGGGCAGTTGTTTCCAGCATCTGGTAGAATGCTGACAGAACTCAGGCTTCCATAAAACAGTAATTTCTTCATTGCCATATTTAATGATCTTCGTTTCGCCCGTTTTGAATACGAATGTCCGAAGTTTAACACCTGCTTCCAGAATTTTGGAAATCGGGCAGTGACTGGCTATTTCCTGCAGTTTTATTTTCTGTTCGTCCGGTACATTTTCATCCAATATGAGATCCCGGTCGATGACGGTCGTCAATACATTATTTACGAGTTCCTGATACATATTTACATTAACCGTAACGGAATGTATGTCCCAGTTTTTACGATCAATATACATCCGTAAAGTGACCAGAACACAGGAAGCTACCGACGATAATAACAAAGTATAAGGGTCCGGTCCCAGGTCCTTCCCGCCACCGGATAAGGGTTCATCAGCGATGAATTTTCCGTTTCGCCATTCTATGCCGCATTGATACTTTTCGGTTCCTATAACAGCATGCACCGGCTTATCCAATCTGTATTTCATGATTTATTTTTTACAATTTAAAAAAATGGGATGAAATAACCCGGTTTGAATCTAAGAGGATTTTATGATTATGGGGGATTCAAGACTATACCAGCGGTATTGGCTTTTAATTATCTTCACATATAATAATGATTGCTCATGACTGTTAAACCCCGGCTGAGTTTTGGACAGATTATCAATATGAATGTGGGGTTTTTCGGAATCCAGTATAGTTTTGGCCTTCAGCAAAGCGCCGTTAATCCAATTTATGACTTTTTAGGTGCCACACCCGACCAGCTGCCTTTATTAAATCTAGCCGGTCCGGTCACCGGACTTTTGATACAACCGCTGATCGGAACCCTGAGTGATAAGACCTGGCATCCCCGCTTTGGACGTCGCAAACCGTATTTTTTTGCGGGCGCCTTTTTCTGCAGCCTTTGTTTGTTTCTCTATCCCTTCAGCAGCACCCTTTGGATGGCCGTCGGCCTTTTATGGATCCTCGACGCGGCGAATAATACCGCAATGGAACCCTACCGGGCGCTGATAGCTGATAAACTGCCTGCCAGCCAGCAGCCGACCGGATTTTTGACACAGAGTTTTTTTACCGGACTTGGAATTACGCTGGCCAATGTTTCCCTTTTTATATTTCAAAAACATATTCACGGAGAACATGGACAAATTCCCTATTGGGTATTTGCATCTTTTTTTCTCGGTTCCCTATGTTCTATTAGTTCAGTTGGATGGTCGATTTATAAAACACCGGAAATTCCACCAACACCTGAAGAACTTGCGAAATTAAGAGCTTCAAAGGGCGGTTTTACAGAGCCCTTTCGCGAAATTTTTCATGCACTAAAATATATGCCGGCCGTGATGTGGAAACTGGCCCTGGTTTATTTGTTCCAGTGGTATGCCCTTTTTTGTTACTGGCAGAACGCTTCGAAGAGCATAGCTCAATCCGTTTGGAAAACAGCCCCTAATCAAAACAGGAATTTATATGAAGAAGCGGTCGGCTGGACGGGTCTCGTAAACGGATGGTATAATGTCGTTACCTTTTTATCTGCCTTTGCACTTGTTGGACTGGCGCGAAAGTACAGCCCTAAAATGGTTCATTTTGTCTGTCTCCTGATGGCTGGTGCAGGTCTGGTTATTTTTCCGCATATTGAAAACAAATACCTGTTATTCGCGCCCATGACCGGATTCGGCATTGCGTGGGCCAGCATGATGGGAGTACCTTACCTGATGGTAGTGGGTCATATTCCCAAGGAAAGATATGGTGTATACATGGGAATCATCAACATGATGATCGTCATTCCCATGATCCTGCAAAATCTGACATTTGGATTTGTACTGAAGAATATTTTAAATAATGACCCGGGTAAGGCCATTTCATTTGCCGGCGTGTTTTTATTTATAGCGGCTTCCGCAACCCTGCTGATAAAATCCGTGAAGGCAGATCCGGAAATGGAAATCCCTTTACCCGTGGGTCATTGACAGGTACAATAGATTCAAAATAATACATCGCATGTATAACTATGCACTCTATCAGTATATCAACGGCCTTTTGAAAAATGAAACTGATTTTGCGGGAGCAGATAATTTATTTTATTCCAGGTTTCTGGCAAATGCATCAAATATCCTGTCGCTATACAATTCTTTGTATCAAAATCATCCGGGGGCCAAAGAAGTTTTTAACCGGCTGCTGCAAATCATTGTAAAGGGATATAAAGGCAGGCGTTCGGTATTAAGGGAAAGAGATAATCATAAATCAGAAGAAGATCATTGGTTCCTTTCAAACGAGCTGGCGGGCATGAGCCTATATGTGGACAGGTTTTGCGGGGATATTGCAAACCTGACAACCAAACTGGAGTATTTAAAAAAACTGGGCATCAACTTCCTTCACTTAATGCCCATATTCGAGAGTCCCATAGATGAAAGCGACGGAGGATATGCCGTAAGTAATTTCAGGAAATTAGATGACCGGTTCGGAACACTATACGACTTGCATCTCTTACAGGAGTTAATGCGCCGGAACAATATGTACCTGATGCTTGATATCGTACTCAACCATACTTCCAGGAAGCATGAATGGGCGAGAAAAGCCAGGGAAGGCAATAAAGACTACCAGGAATATTTCTATTTTTTTGATGACAGAACGATGCCGGATGAATATGATCGGTCGATGCCTGAAATATTTCCTGAATCGGCTCCCGGGAATTTTACATATGTTCAGGAATGTGATAAATGGGTGATGACGGTATTTCATAGCTATCAATGGGATCTGAATTACACTAACCCCATGGTATTCGTGGAAATGCTGGATAATATTTTTTTTTACGCCAATCTGGGAACAGATCTGCTGCGTATAGACGCGCCGGCCTTTATTTGGAAACAGCCGGGAACAACATGCCAGAATTTACCCCAGGCGCATACTCTGTTGCAGTTAATTAAACAATGTGTTGAGGTTGCAACACCCGGTATGGCCATATTGGGCGAAGCCATTGTGGCCCCCAAAGAAATTATGAAATATTTTGGCACGGGCAGATATACGGCGGAGGAATGCGATTTTGCCTATAATGCGACGCAAATGGCTTTGCAATGGGATGCGCTGGCTACTGGAGACATACGTGTTATGATGGCTGCCCAACGTGAGATATTGGAAAAACCTTTTGGAACATCCTGGATTACTTATACCAGAAGCCATGATGATATTGGATTGGGATATGAGGATTATATGATCGAAGAACCGGGGTGGAATGCATTCGGACACAGGAATTTTCTGAAGGATTATTATGCCGGAATCTTTCCCGGCTCACCGGCATCAGGTGCTTTATTTTCTACTAATCCCAAAACGGGCGATGCCCGAATCAGTGGAACACTCGCATCATTGTGCGGACTTGAAAAGGCATTGAATAGCAGCGATCAAAATGCGGTTTCGCAATCAATCGATAAAATATTGATGATGCAGGCGCTGAGTTTTTTTATCGGCGGAATGCCCATGTTGTTTTATGGCGATGAGTTGGGTTACATAAACGATTATTCCTACCTGGAAGACCCGGGAAAAAGTTACGACAACCGCTGGATGCACCGTCCCGTTATGGACTGGGATAGGATAAAGCTAATAGAGATCAGGGGTACAACAGAAGAGAGAATTTTTTCCGGAACTCAGAAACTACTACAGATCCGCAGGAGATTGCCGGCGCTGGCTGACCTGGGTAACCTGGTCTGGCTGACCCCGCAAAGTAATCATGTCGCTTCCTTTATGAGAATCACGCGGGAGCAGAAATTATATGGTTTATTTAATTTTTCAAAAGAAACAGTTTTTGTAAGCTGGTATATATTTAAAGAGCATGGTATTCCTCCAAAACAATTGTTTGATCATTGGAATCAGGTTCGTTATGAAGTGGGAGCGGATCAGGAATATCTGATGCTTGCTCCTTATTCGTTTTCCCTGATGGAGGCGGAATAGTTCGTCAATATTGTAATTTGAATGTTTATGAAGAAGTGGATAACAAATAACAAAATCATTATAGCAGGGACAATTCTGGGAGCCTTCGCGGGCTATTTTTATTATCGTTTGATCGGTTGTTCCGGCGGCAATTGTCTGATCAGTTCTAAACCGGTCAACAGCACCGTATATTTTGCGACGATGGGAGCGATTCTTTTCAGCTTGTTTAAGAAGAAAACAAGCAGTGAACGAAACGATAAAAGATGAATTTCAGGAATTGTTCATCTGCCATTTTGTTGCTAATTGTTTTCGAATTGCCCTTGTTCGCACAGAATGACTGGACCATACTGAAAGAGAAGAATGGAATCAGAATTAGCAGCCGGCATTCACCAACTTCGCCGTTCGATGATGTCCGGGTAGAACTTGATCTTTCCGGGAATATAGATCAACTGGAAGCGATCCTGGTGGATGTAAATAAGTATAAAGAATGGAGCTACGCTACAAAGATTTCAAGACCGGTTAAATCCCTGGGACCTGGAAAATTTATTTATTATACGGAGATAGAGGTTCCCTGGCCTGCAACAAACCGGTTCTTCTACGCGAACTTTGAATTAAAGAAAAATTTGACCGAAAGATCCATGCACATCACGGCAGTAAATATTCCCAATTACGAACCTGTTCCGAAAGACCTGGTTCAGGTCCCGCTGACAAGAGGAACCTGGAATATTACAACAATTAGAAATAAGTCTATTCATGTTGACTATATGCTGGAAATGAATCCGGGCGGTTCACTGCCGGTCTGGGTCCTGAATTTATTTTCTACCAAGGGACCAATGGAAACCTTTGAAAACATAAAGAAAAAAATGAATGCTTTAAATCCATAGTTTCAACAATTTTTCATGAAACCAAATATTGTGCGGACTTTATTGCTGGTGTCGTTATTACTATCTGCGCAGTTTATAGGTATTGCCCAGACAGTAGCTAAACTGCGCGTCCTGGTACTTACGGATATTGAAGCGGATCCGGATGACACGGAATCGATGATCCGCTTCCTTACTTATTGCAATCAATGGGATGTGGAAGGATTAATTGCTACTACTTCTATACATCAGAAAACAAGAGTGGCTCCCGAAAGTATCGTCAAAGTATTGCAGGCATATAAAATTGTGCAACCAAATTTATTAAAACACGAGACAGGTTATCCGGATTATGAGTCGTTACTAAGTAAGGTAAAAAAGGGCTTGCCGGAATACGGAATGCAGGCTGTGGGAGAAGGCCACGATTCAGAGGGATCAGATTGGATTATCAAAGTGTTGGAGAAAGATGATCAGCGTCCCGTCTGGATTTCCGTTTGGGGTGGTGTCAATACACTGGCGCAGGCCATTTGGAAAATAAAGAATACGAAAAGCAAACAGGAGGCTGAAAAACTGTATCAGAAGATCCGGATTTATACTATTTCTGACCAGGATGATGCAGGACCCTGGATACGCAAAACATTTCCCGGCATGTTTTACATATGCAGTCCGGGTTATTCTTATGGTAGGGCAACCTGGCTTGGAATGTCTTATGGATTTCCAGGTTCAAATATATTTGTCGTGAGTAATGAGTGGCTCGCGAAAAATATTCAGCAGGGTCATGGTCCCCTGGGCGCGGCATATCCGGATGTTGCCTATGGTATGGAGGGTGACTCACCGTCTTTTCTTTCTTTGATCTCCAACGGCCTGAACGATCCGGAACACCCGGATTACGGTGGCTGGGGAGGAAGATATGAGTTTTATTTGCCGGTCCTGGATACCTCAGCTTCCATGTTTCCCAGAAGACCCAACTGGCCGGTCGATGTTGCAGAAACAAGGGCTCTATGGACAAATGCTGAAGATTCCGTAACATCTGTAATAGATAAAAAGGGTTATAAGAGTATTCAGGCAACCATCTGGCGATGGAGGGAAGACTACCAAAATGATTTCGCTGCAAGGATTGAGTGGACGACAAAGGAATACTACCAGGCTAACCATCCGCCTGTTCCCGTATTGGCCAATGGAGATCAAATGACCGTGAAATCGGGAGAATTGTTTCATTTAAGTGCCAATGGCACAACAGATCCCGATGGTGATTCCATGAGTTATTTATGGTTTCAATATCCGGAAGCAGGGACTTATAAGAGATTTATCAATTTCTCTCCTTATGCCAGGAATTTGTATGATTTGCCGGTTACAGCACCAGTTGTTGATCACGAAGTCACGATACATTTTATTTTGAAAGTGACAGATAAAGGATCGCCGCCCTTAACGAGATATAAACGGGTGATTGTAACCGTGAAACCGAAATAATCGGTCAGCGATTAATTTCAATCAGTAATACCCACGCATCCAGTGACGCTTTAATAAAAGTAAATACCATCGCCAGAAGCCGGTATAGTCCATTCAAATCTCCGCGCATAAAGAAAATGCCGCTGATAATATAGGGGAGGATTGCAACCTGATTAAAAATTATATTAAGGGTATACAATCTCCTGAATTGTTTTTTTTGTTCCGGTGTATCCACAGATCTGTTAAAAAGACTCCTAACCAAACGACCAGTCCTATAACTAAGACTTCTATCCCTGGTGTAATCGTCGATTTGTATGGGACAAGCAGGAGAATGGCCACCATAAGAATGGTCAAAAGCAGAATCATAGAAATCGATGCCCTGTCAGGCAATGTAGGCGTAGATAAAATCCTGCTAAGGTTGATCGAGACACCAACAAAAATTAATCCGGTTAACGCTGCCGAAGCACCTGCGGTCGCAACGAAGAAGTCATGCCATTCATTCATGTGGGATGATCAGATTTAAAGAATTGAAATTACTAAATGCAGCTGTAGATTTATATACATGAAAATTATTCAATCCGGGAATTCAAACCGGGAGAAATTTATGGTAACTTAATGTTCCAATGAAAAAATATCTGATTCTGATACGACCTGTTTGTATTACCCTTTTAATGTTCTTCGCTGATTTTTTGGGAGCTCAAGAGTTATTATATACCGCTCCGCTCGGAGTACAAGCCTATACATTCCGGAAAAGTTTCCCGGTAGATGTGGCGGCGACGCTGGATACAATAAGTTTGATGGGATTCACCGAAATAGAAGGCGGCGGAGGCCGGATGCCGCCTGAAGAATTCAAAAAATTATGTGATGCAAAAGGGATCAGTATACCATCCTTAGGAGTCAGCTATGAGTTTTTGAATAAATATCCGGATTCTCTGGCTATAATGGCAAGACAACTGGGAGCTACTTATGTAATGTGTGCATGGATACCGCATAAAAATGGGGTGCTTACTTATGAGGATGCTGTAAAGGCCGTAAATGACTTTAACAGGATCGGGGAATACCTGAAAGGACATGGAATCATATTTTGTTATCATGCCCATGGATATGAATTTCAGCCTTATGAAAACGGAACTTTGCTTGACTATATAGTAAAAAATACCACTCCCGAATACGTATCATTTGAAATGGATATTTTCTGGATACAGTTTGGAGGAGGCGATCCGGTCGAATTACTAAAAAAATATGGTGACCGCTGGAAGCTAATGCATTTAAAAGAAATGAGAAAGGGTACAAAAAAAGATCTTACCGGACTAACCGGACCGGAAAATGATGTGCCGCTTGGCACTGGCGAAATCGACATTCCGGTCATACTCAAAGAAGCAAAAAAGATCGGAATCAAACATTTTTTTATTGAGGACGAAAGTAATTACGTGAATGCACAGGTTCCGCAGAGTATCGCTTATCTGAAATCTCTGACTGAATAACATGCCTTCGGTCTTAAGCGTTACGTTAAGCGTTACGTAAGCGTTACTCAAGCGTCGCGTTAAGCATTGCGTTACGCGTTACACGTTAGGCTTGTACGATCTGCCTGTAAAAGCCTTCTATAATATAAGTGCCGACGGTAGCTCCGCCATCTTGTTTGCCGATGGAGTCATCCTGGTAATAAGCGGCCCGCCCATGTTGCGCTTTCATTTTCGTTGAAGCATCCAGGCCTTTCAAAGACGCCTCTCTCGCTGCTGAAATACTTTTAACCAAAGATTCGTTCGCCGATAAACGAAGGGCCTCCGCTGCCGGAAACAGAGTGTCTATGATAGTTTTATTACCCGGAACGGATTTCCCCCTTTCCATGATGGATCTGACAAAGGTCTCAAAAAAATAAGCTAATTCTTCCGGACCGATTTCTTCATATGAGTCGATGGATTTCCCTCCTTTCATAAATCCGGTAGCTATCAGTGTTCCCATCGTAGAGGGTGAGGTTTTGGCAATGACCATTCCCAAACGCGTGAACAATTTTCCGGGAATCTTTTCTTCCGATTTACCGGCTTCTTCATGGGCAGCTGCAAAGGCTTTTGTCATTGTAAAGCCCAGGTCGCCGTCTCCCATCACACTGTCCAGTTCCATCAGTTTATCCTGGTTAGAATCTATGATGTTTTTAATCTGAAAGATGATCGATTGAATATCTTTTGTCCTCAATATCTCCATCGGATGATTATTAGAGTTGAACCTGCGTAAAAAAGGGAGAATTAGCCGGTTTAGACAAAAGCTTCTTTAATTCTCCATCCAGTTTTAACAGAGAGATGGAAGCGCCCGCCATTTCCATGCTCGTGGCAAATTCTCCCACATAAGTATTAAAAACAGAAATGCCTTTTGCTTTTAATATCTCATGCAGTTTCCTGGCCATGATATAGAGTTCTTCTTTGGGAGTTGCGCCGAGTCCGTTTAATAAAACAGATACCTCGTCTCCTTTTTCGTAAGGCAGGTCTGCAAGAATTTTGTCTGCCATCTGTTGTACGATGTCATCCGCATTTTGCAAAGCGCCTCTGCGAATGCCGGGTTCGCCATGAATACCCATCCCGATTTCCATTTCATTATCTCCTATGGTAAAAGAAGCCCTGCCGGCTTCCGGTACGATACAGGCTGTTAGTGCAACTCCCATGGTACGTACATTCGCACAAGTTTTTTCAGCAATTCTTTTTACTTCTTCCAGCGATGCCAGTTCACTTGCCAGCGCACCGGCTATTTTAAATGCATAAAATATACCAGCAACACCTCTTCGTTTTCCCTCTTCACCTTTCGGAGCGGAAGCCACATCTTCACCGGCAATCACCTGCGCAACTTTAATCCCTTCCATATCCGCCATTTCCGCTGCCATATCAAAGTTCATAATGTCCCCTCCATAATTTCCATAGATATACAGCACGCCTGCTCCCTGATCAATGGATTTGGTTACTTCCAGCATCTGATCCGAACTGGGCGACTGGAAAACGCCACCCACCGCACATCCGTCCAGCAAGCCATCGCCCACGTAACCCAGAAACAGAGGCAGATGCCCGGATCCGCCGCCCGTAGCAATCCCGACTTTGTTTTTTTTCTCTTTGTTTGTTTTTACAATGCAACGCAGATTACCGTCGACAGTTGTTAACTGATCCGGATGCGCAATTAATATTCCCTGCAGCATCTCGTCCACAAAATGCACCGGATCATTCATTATTTTTTTCATCTTAATTTAATTTTTTTTTATGATGGGAGAATGACGTCAATATTGTTTTGCAATGATGATCAGGGAAAGTCCCGATAAGTAAAGTATGAACATAATGACCAGCCATTTATTGACCGAGCTGGGAGCGAGTTTAAATTCTTTCCATACCAATACGCCCCACAGCACGGCGATCATCGTTGCACCCTGGCCCAGGCCATAGGAGATAGCTGTTCCGGCTTTTTCGGCGGCCAGGGTCATTAGTGAAAATCCCAGGCACCAGATCAGTCCGCCGAGAATCCCGACCAGGTGATCCTTGCGTGTGCCATTCGTGAAATAATCTTTTCCTGAAATAACGGGTCCTGTTAAGGGTTTCCGCATCAGGTAGTAATTCCATAAAAATGAAGACGCCATCAAACCGACTGAAAAGAAAACAATCGCCGTATAAGGTGTCAGTTTCCCGGCTTCCGGAACAACCAGGGTGGATGAAATTGAATTGACCAGCAGGGGATAAAAAAATCCCATAAATATGCCCGTCAAAATGGACAGGACAATTCCTTTCATGATAGATTTTTTCCCTTCCGAGGGGATCTTACTGTACGCCATCCCATCCAGAATAATAGCTGCAACGATACATGCCAGACCGGTAAAAAGTATCCAGGGATTTCCGAGTGGTTTGCTGATGTATCCTGAAATCACACCCAGAACCAGCGCCAGCCCTACGCCAATGGGGAAAGCGATTGCCATTCCCGCTATATCAATAACGGTAACCAATAATACATTCGACAAATTGAAAATTGTTCCTGCCAGGAGCGCATAACCCAGGTTTTTTAATTCTGCCTGTGAAAGATCTTCCAGAAACGGACGCCCCCCGGTACCATGACTTCCCAATGTAAATGCCAGGAGCAGTGAAAAAATTAAAACACCCAGAGAATAATCCCAGTAATAAAGCTGAAAAAACCAGTTCTTCCCGGTAACCTTCATGGTATTGGCCCACGAGCCCCAGCAGATCATGGTTATAAGGCATAAGATGACTGCCGCGGGATAGGACTCAATAATGACCATAGGAGGGAAGCATTCGTTTAATTAAAACTAGTTTATAAAGCGAAGCGCAGGATTATCCGGTGGAATAAAATTTCATATGAAGTAGTAATGATGTAGTTCCGGTTCTGTTACAAAAATGAAATCTATAAAATAGCCGATTTAATTTGTCCTCATCATAAACTTTCATTCGTCATAAATATATCTATTCATCAAAAAAGAAAATCATGAAAGAGTATTTATTCCTGCTTCGGGGTGGAAAACCCGTGACTGACAAAACAGAAGCTGAAAGAAAAGCTGAAATACAAGCCTGGGGCGCTTATATGGGTAGCCTGGGTGAGAAGGGACAATTTATTGGCGGACTGCCATTGGTTTCCGGGGGTATGGTGGTAACACCTGAAGGTTTGAAATCCGAGCCGGTCAATTCCGGTAAGGAAGGCATTGTGGGCGGTTACCTGATCATCAAGGCTGAAAATCAGCAGAAAGCGGCAGAGCTTGCAAAAGCTTGTCCGCATATTGCCAATGAAGGCAATATAGAAGTGAGGGAAATTGCGCCCATGCCGGCTATGTAAGTTCCTGCAGGTGCCGCGGGTTCCCGCGGCACTTTTTATAACGGTACGGAATTAGACAGGTATTTCGGTCACAAAATCTACCGCCCTGCCACTTAACTTATTTTGTACAAGGGTGCGCACGTTCTCGTAGATTTTCTGATCCAGTGTCAGCTTGCCGGATGCATACTGAAGGTCGGTTTCGTCCTTTGAAAATTTTATGAACAGGATATGGCTGATCCGGCTGGTGGATGTGATCAAAAAGGTTCCGAGATTCATGGAAACCGCATCTCCCTCCTGGGTTGCGACGCCAATCTGAAAACTGCCATTGCTTTCAGAATGCGTATTCTTTTCGAACGCTTCAATTTTGCCATTGGAATCTGCCAGTGATTTGATGCCATCCAGTGCCCGGGTAACAATTTGAAGGAAATCAGCGCCAAATGCTGCTTTTAAGATATCGATGATGACTGACTGGAGTTCGACAACATTCGCCTTTGCGGAAAATTGCTGCACTTCACCTCCTTCCATCGTCCAGCCAACTTTGGTGAGAATTTCGACATAGGCCTTATACCATCCGATCACGTCTTTTTCATCAGGCACTTTACTATTGGCCCCTAATTGTGCCAGTAAAGTTGATTCGAGAATATCGGCCCGGTTCTCCGCACTTATTCCCGAAACAAAAGAGATAAGGCTCTTGTCAACGATCATAGCCTGGTCTTTTCCATCCTGCACGGGCAGAGGAGGCGCCTGGCCAGGTGCTGCCGTAACCACCATGGAACCCAGGGTGGGCGAGCGTTTGAAGGATGGAGAAGCGGGTGGCTCCAATGGATGGAAATCAGGATGGAGCAGGGGTGTCATCCCGTCGGGAAAAGAAATGTCAAGATCGTCCAGGTAGTTTTTAATGAGGGTAGTCTGTAGCATTTCATATATGATTTTAGCAGTTCTGATTTTTTTATAAGCCGCTCCGGCAATCGCGTGTTGCATAATTTTATCCTTGTCGGGAATTTTAAGATCAGTAATTTCCATCTGTTTGATTATAATTTTTTTCGGCTTTACCTTTCGGTCATTCTTTTTTGCCTATCGGTATTTTTTTCTATCATTATCTGAAACTATATTTTACTATTGTTTCTCACCATCGGCGGGAATCCGGGAATGAAAGGCAGTCGGGCTTTTTCTAAAGGCGAATCACGGGCGGACAGCCGTTTCAGCAGTATAATTATTTGGACAAGTGATTATCTTTAGTAGTTAATCAATTCATCGAAAACCGGCAGGATGAATATGTTCAGGTTTTTATTATGTATTTTTTTTTCATTTTTAATCCGGATCATGAGCCCCCTCATGGCCCAGGATTTGGATGAAACGAATTTTATCAGGTATACCAGACTGCAGGGTTTGTCGAATAATTATATTTCCGGAATCGTTCAGGATACTGACGGGTATATCTGGGTTGCCACACATAAGGGACTAAACCGGTTTGACGGAAATAATTTCCTGTCCATTTTCAAAAGCTCTCCGCATTCGCCTTTGCCGGATAACCTGTTAAAATATTTACACGAACAGTCGCCGGCGGAAATCCTGGGCGCAACGCGCGCGGGAGCCTTCGCCTATAATCCCTCAACGGGCAGATTCAAACAATTTATTGTTCCCTGCGACTCCTCTATTTTTTTCTGGACAAATAATGTGTTTGATCTGTCTAAAGACAATGATGGAAATTATATTATGTCTACTAAAACCGGCCTGTATGTTTTTAATAATTCGGGAGCACTGATTAAAAGGTATGATTTTCACTTGCCCGCAGCTGTTGGTAAGGTTGAAATGATTTTCGGAGGCTGGGTGCACACCTTGCCAAACGGATACAGTTTTCAGCAAAATGGCGTCTATGGCAGCATGTATGATCCTAAAAAAAATGATTTTGATACTTTTTATATTAATAAACGACAGTATCTCAAAAAACTGATGACGGATACTTCGGGAGAAATCAGAATATCCTGCAGCGGCAAAAATGGAGAACTGTTTATATTAAACCTGGATGAGAAAACTATAGTTATCGCCGATCTGCAAACTTCGCAAAGTGTATCCAGTCCGATGCCAGCCACCATAATGAATGACCTGTATTGGACAAGTAAACTGGTCAGTATCAACGACAGTACTTTTATCATAACCTGCAGGAATAGCGGATTCTATTTTTTGCATTACAACAAGAACAGCAGACAGGTAACATGTGACGGCAGGAAATATTTTGAAAAAGAATTATGCACATCCATATTTATGGATAAAGAGGGTCGTCTCTGGGTGGGTACGGCAGATGGATTGTACAAGCAGAACATGCACAATTCATTTTTCTCCGTGACAGATCTTTCGCTCCAGTGCAGGAGGATGGTCGATCAGGAAATCAGGAGCATATATATTGAAAATAATTTTATTTACGCGGGACTGAAGAATGACGGGGGACTGATTGTACTGAATAAGAAGACCGGAATGATTTTAAAACAACTTGATTTTACTCCGCACACACAATTTAGCAACACGATTTCAAATGTATTCCCTTATAGCCGCGACACATTGTGGGTCGCTACTTCCCGTGGCATTTTGTGGGTGAATAAAAATAACTATCACTATGGCCGGCTGAAAACAACACCCGGGACAGCCTGGATTCAAAATATCAATTCGCGTTGTTTCTTTCAGGATACAAAGAAAAATATATGGATTTCTTTTTCAACACTAAACAGCCTTCTGCGGTATGACCGGACCACCCGCACTTTTACGGACATCTCTTTGTCCAATCCTTTGTTGAAACTAACCTATGTATTTAGCATGGCGGAAGATTTACAGGGGAATATCTGGCTGGCGGGTGATGGATTGTGCCGGTGGAATATAAAAAAACAGGTAGTCGATACGCTGATTCCCTATCCGAAAGTAAGCCGCCTGCTGTTGAATTATATGTATATACTTGACAGAGACAATGAAAACAACTTATGGCTCTCATCCTTCGATAATGAAATCATTCAGTACAACTGTTTTGACAATACCATGTACCTGCGTCAGCCTGAGAATAATATCGTAGATGGAAATACAGTTACCAGTTCTCCTATTATCGATGACAATATCTGGATGGGAACCGATAATGGTATTTCTGCATTCAATATCCGGAATTATTCTGTTAAACAATTCACCTATGCGGACGGACTCCCATCTGTAAATATTACAACGACCGGCCGGGGTAGTTTTTATGACCGGCAAGCCAACCGGTTTTATATAGGGGCCAAACACCGGCTCATATCATTTAGTCCCGATATTTCCCTGTCACATAAATCAACGCCCAGGCTTTTTATTGAGAAGATCAGCACCCGCGATTCAGTTTTTTCTATATCAGGCAACAATCTCCGGTTAAAGTATAATGAGAATAATTTATCCATTGTACTGAACACCATCAATTACACAGATCCGGAGGAGGATCGTTTTGCCTGGCGGTCGCCCGATAATGGGGACACGGCATGGAATGATCTGAATACCCAAAAATCCATCACACTGACTAACCTGCCAGTGGGGAATCATTCGATACAATTAAAATTATACTCAGCGAACAATCACTGGCCTCAGCAGGTGAAATCTATAAATATATATATCCAGCCCCCTTTTTGGAAAACAACCTGGTTTATCGTCTTACTGGCCGCAGCGGTTGCTGCTCTGGTCATAATGATCTACAGAAAACGGGTATACCTGATCCGGAAAAAAGAGAGGGAAAATTCGCGGGTACAGCAATTAATTGTGGAGGAATATAAAAACCAGTTTGAACTGCAACAGATCAGTAATTATTTTTCCTCCTGTATTTCCGGAATAAATAATGTAGATGATGTTTTATGGGACGTGTCAAAAAACCTGATTGGTCGCATGCATTATGAGGATTGTATCATTTATATGTGGAACAAGGATAAGACAAAGATGAAGCAAAGAGCTGCCCATGGCCCGAAGGGCAATCCAAAAACGATAGAGTCGCAAAGTTTTGATGTGGAGCCCGGACAGGGCATTGTCGGTCATGTGATGCTGACCAGGGAACCTTTGCTGGTGGCTGATACAAGACATGACCACCGCTACCGGGTGGATGATATGAACCGGCTCAGTGAACTATGTGTTCCCATTATTCATGATGATGAACTCATAGGCATTATTGATTCAGAACACCCGGTTGAAAATCACTTTAAGGAAAGGGATGTTAAAATACTCACGACAATTGCAACCCTGGTTGGTAATAGAATTATTCAGATTGAATCCGAACAGTCGCTGGCAAAAAAACAAAAAGAACTGGCCAATATCAACCAGCAGCTGGCAGAAGCGCAATTGTCAGCATTGCAGACCCAGATGAACCCCCATTTTATCTTTAACTCTTTGAACAGTATCAAAGGAATGATCCTGGCCAATGAACAACAAAAGGCTTCCAGGTACCTGAGCAAGTTTGCGCAGATGATCCGCGTAACCCTGAATCAGTCAAAAGAGATATTCACGACATTATACGAAAACCTTCAGCATCTTGAAAACTACCTGTTAATGGAGAAACTGCGGTTTGATGATTCATTTTCATATAAAATCACGGTGGATGACTGCCTGGATAAGGAGGAAACACTGATTCCCACTCTGATGATACAGCCATTGGCGGAAAATGCGATCTGGCACGGTCTGTTGTTAAAGGAAGGAGAAAAAAAATTACTGATCAGTTTTTCCCAACGGGAAGAAACCATATTCTGCCGGATAGAAGACAACGGTATCGGCATCAGGCATTCCGAAGAACTTAAAAGAGTAAATAATCCTTCGCATCAGTCTGTTGGCCTGAGCAACCTGCGTAACCGCATTAAAATAATGAACGAGAAATATGATATCGGTTGCAATCTCGAAATCAGCGATCTGGGAGGTGACGAGGAAAAATCAGGAACATCTGCATTATTGTACTTTAATATCATAAACAAATAAACTGAAAACATGAAAGCTATTCTGGTAGACGACGAACCGGACGGAATAAAAACCCTTAAAAAATTACTGGAGCTGAACTGCCCGGAAGTAGAAATTGTTGCCACCTGCGGGAATGCACTTTTTGCAAAGCAAAAACTGGAAGAAATGAAACCTGACCTCGTATTTCTGGATATCCGCATGCCGGGTATGAGTGGTTTGGATTTGCTGGCTGAATTACCCGAAAAGGATTTTGAAGTCATTTTCGTTACCGCACATAATGAATACCTGTTACAGGCGCTTCAGTTTAGCGCGGTTGATTACCTGATGAAACCAGTGGATGAGGACCGCCTGACAGAAGCGGTGCACAGGGTGAAGAAGAGACTGCTGCATGAGAGGGGGACAGGTCATACGGAGACCCTGCTCCACAATATCAACAAAGCCGGTTTCCCCCTGGAAATGCGACTAGTACTGCCCACTTTAAAAGGTTTCACCATTGTAAAACTGGAAGAAATCGTTTATTGCGAAGCCCAGCGGAGTTATACCATATTTCGCCTCGTCAATAACAAAACCATTATGATATCCCGCCCATTATTCGACTATGAAGGTATACTGGCGGGCACCACGTTTCTAAGGATACATAAGTCTTTCCTTATAAATCTGTTGCATATCAAAGAATATTTACGTGGTGAGGGTGGAACAGTCGTCATGACCAATGGAATGGAAATTGAAGTCAGTCGGCGGAAAAAAGAATTATTCCTTACAAAGGTAAAGGAGCACTTTAAATATTAAAAAAAAAGCCGCCTCAAAATATTCTTTTGGACGGGCTCTTTGTGGGATAAGGATTAATGGAAAATCTTATTTTTTATTGTTCATTTTATAACCCATCTCTTTGAAAAAATCCTGAAAGGCTTCTGACAACGCAATCGAAAAAACACTTTTCTTTTTTGCCGGTCCTGGAAAAATTCGCTGAAATAATATCTTCATTATTTTCATTGGGTACGATTAGGCTGCAAGTACGCTGAAAAATAATTAGCGTGTATTCATTATTCACCTTAAGGTTGTTTCCATTTCATCAATGGTAGTCGCTGTCTTCCGAAAAGGCGAAGGCGAAAGCGAAGGCTAAGGCTCAACCATCAACCGTCAACCGCCAACTGCCAACACATTAAAACCAGTAGGCAAGTATTTAACACCGTAAATGAATTGATAACCACCGGTGGAAGATTGTGCCTTATTTATTTTTGATTTGAATAATACATTTACCTATTGAGCGGGATATCAATAATCATTTTCTCATGGTATAAAACGGGAGCAGGTGGTGGAACCGGAAACAGCGAACGTCAGCGTCCGGTTCCTTTTTGAATTCTCATCGGAAGATAAAGTCAGGAAAGAACAACCAAAAGTCATATCGTATGCCAACCCTTACATTAACCGACAACCCTTCCTTACACCTGGTCAGAGACAGTGTGGTTGCCCGGCGAATTGAATCAATAGATCTTTTGAGAGGCATCGTGATGATCATCATGGCACTGGATCATGTCCGCCATTTCTTTCATCAGCCGGCCTATTTCTATGAGCCAACGGATCTGGAACATACAACACTATCCTTATTTTTTACGAGATGGATCACCCATTTTTGCGCGCCTGTTTTTGTTTTTCTTGCTGGCGTTTCAGCTTATTTATATGGCGTACGGAAAACAAAGAAGGAAGTATCACAGTATCTTTTAACCCGTGGAATGTGGCTGATATTCGTTGAGCTGTTTATTATCGGACTGGGGCAGACTTTCAACCCGACATATCCGTATTTTAATTTACAGGTTATATGGGCAATTGGGATCACCATGATTGCCTTATCTGTCATGATTTATTTAAACCGGCAGGTCATGCTCCTGATCGCGGTATTATTCATTGCCGCCCATAACCTGCTGGATCACGTTCATATGCAGGGCACTGGCGGGATATCTTTTCTTTGGTCCGTTTTGCACGAACCTTCAGTTTTTCAATTTGGACGGTTTCATATATATGTCATGTACCCGGTCCTGCCCTGGATCGGGATACTTGCCATCGGTTATTATCTGGGGAGTTTATTCAGCACGCATTATGATCCGGAAAAAAGAATGAAGGTTTTGATATTAATGGGATTCGTTTCGATGGAACTCTTCCTGTTTCTGCGAACCCTGAATTTTTATGGAGATTCCGCTATATGGGTGAACCAGAAAACGGGCTCACTTACCTTGTTAGCTTTTCTAAACGTTACAAAGTATCCGCCCTCTTTGCTTTATACGCTGATGACGCTGGGCCCGGCCCTGGTTTTTCTTGGCCTTGTCAACAGGCCATTGAATCCATTGGCTAAAAAAATACTCGTATTCGGGAAAGTGCCATTCTTTTATTACGTGGTCCATATTTATATCATTCACCTGGCTGCTGTCATTGCTGCGCATATATCCGGCTTTGGGTGGTTCAATATGATACTGTCAGACAGGGTAAACCGCGTGCCTGAATTAAAAGGATTTGGTTATAATTTATTGACTGTATACTTGTTGTGGATCCTGTTAATATTACTTCTTTACCCCATCTGCAAGTGGTATTACAGATACAAACGTGCCCATATGCCCGAACAAAAATGGTTAAGCTACATGTAATTTATCCATAGTATGTTTGCCCCAACATACTATGCTATTTAACTCTTTTCCCTTTTTAATTTTTTTTCTGGTAGTAACAGTGGCATTTTATGCTATCAATCATTCATGGCGATGGCTTTTGTTATTGATAGCAAGCTGCTATTTCTATGCGTATTTGATTCCAGGTTATTTATTGGTTCTTTTTTTAATCATCGGAATTGATTTTGCTGCCGGTATATTGATCGAAAAAAATAAGGGACATAGACGCAGATTTTATTTGGGCCTGAGTATTGTCAGCAATCTGGCGGTCCTGTTTATTTTCAAGTATCACAACTTTTTTGTTGAGAACCTCCGGTTGATTTCAGCAAACATTTCTTCAAATCCGGTAATATTCATAACCTGGAAATGGGCGCTCCCGATCGGACTTTCATTCCACACTTTCCAGGCCATGTCCTATACGATCGAAGTATACAGGGGAAATCAAAAGGCAGAACGCCACCTGGGAATATACGCATTGTATGTGATGTTTTATCCCCAACTGGTGGCGGGTCCAATAGAACGCCCGCAAAATCTCATCCATCAGTTTTATGAAAAACACCCGGTGAAATTTCAAGGAATCGTTGCCGGCTTAAAACTCATGTTGTGGGGATATTTTATGAAAGTCGTTGTGGCCGACCGGCTGGGAATCTATGTGGATTATATTTTTAGAGATGTCGCCTTTCATAGCCGGCTGGCGTTGATTACAGCAGTCTTTTTTTACTCTTTTCAAATCTATTGCGATTTTGCGGGTTACTCGCTGATTGCCATTGGATCTGCCAAAGCGATGGGTTTTACATTATCAACCAATTTCAACAGGCCTTATCTGGCTCTTTCCTTAAGGGATTTTTGGCAACGTTGGAATATTACCCTTTCCCGCTGGTTCAGAGATTACGTATATTATCCTCTGGGTGGGAGCAGGGTGGTGCCGTCAAAATACATTTTTAATGTAACCGTCGTATTTATTTTAAGTGGTTTATGGCATGGCGCAAACTGGACCTTCGTTGCCTGGGGTCTCTTACATGGTGTCTATATATTGATCGGTCATCTTCGCAGGAGCCGGTTCCCAAAGTTTATTTTTAATCCCGTCGTGGAAATCATCCTTACATTTCTTCTTGCGAGTTTTGCCTGGATATTTTTCCGATCTCAAAACTTACAGGAAGCATTTACAGTAATTAAAAGAATATTTAGTCCGAATACACCGCATATAATCGATGGAGAATTTGAGCAGCGTTCAGTGCTGGTTTATTCCCTGGCCGGCATTATGACGGTTATGATCACAGATGTGTTGGCGGAATTCTTCCCACGGAAACAAACGATACTGCACAATCGAAGAGGCTGGATCAGGTTAGCAGCGCCAGTCGGTCTGATTCTGATAATTATTCTATTTGGTGTTTTTGATGGTGGTCAGTTTATTTACTTTCAATTTTAATACCGTATGAAAACAATGGAATTTTTACGGAAGTTTTTTATCGTTGTGATCTCGCTCATTCTGTTGGACAAAGCGCTGGGGCTTGTTTTACAGCATTATTATTTTAAAATCAGACGTGGGGAACTGGCCAGAACGACATATGCCATTGATTCCTGTATCTCCGAGACAGTTATCCTGGGATCTTCCAGGGCCGTCCATCACTATGTGTCGCCTGTTATCGCTGATATATTGAATAGATCCTGCTATAATGCGGGCCAGGATAAGCAGCGTCTGATTTATTGTCTGGCAATATTGAAAACGATGTACCGGAGATATTCGCCAAAAGAAATTATTCTGGATCTCAACCCTACGGCTTTTGAAAAAAATGAAAATGGATTGGACGAACTGGGTACACTTCTTCCATATTATTCGTCGCATCCTGAAATCAGGCCCATTTTGAATATGCGTAACAAGTTTGAATGGCTGAAAGCGCGATCCCGCCTCTATTGTTTTAATTCATTGCCATTAAAAATTATTTTTAATAATGTATCAAATCAGCGGGACACAAATGAAAAGAATGGCTATGTGCCGCTGCTCAATAGAAAAGCACTTCTTCCGGATTCAGCAGGGAACCTGCCCGCTACACAACCCATCGATGACCGAATCGTATCTACCTTTAAAAACCTGATTCAGATGACGAAAGAGCATAACTCCACATTATATGTTGTTGTCTCCCCGATTTATTTTCGAATTCCAAAAGACCTTATGTCCTTGTCCTGGGCTAAAACGATTTGTATGGAAGAAGGGATACCCTTTCTGGATTACAGCCAGGATAGCCGTTTTCTTGGGCACGGCCCGGAAATGTTTCTCGATGACGGACATCTCAACGATTCTTCTGCGAGGCTTTTTTCTGCAATTATGGCTACGGACTTAAAAAAGATTAATTAGTAACCGGATATCTAGTAAGCCCCTTCCCTGATTTCATCATTGGCTTCCGTAATGACGCTATCACCTTTTGTGAGGTTCCCGAAAACTTCTGTCGAATGGCCGGATTCATTTCCTGATGTGACATCCACTTTTACAATCTTACCGGACTTTACCACCAGAACATATTTTTTTTCTGTAGAAGTTACAATAGCTGATTTCGGAACCCGGAAGCCGGAAACATTTCCTTTTGAATAAATGACTACGTCTGCATACATACCGGGTGAAAGTAATTCATCCGAATTGAATACGTCGGCTTCCACTCTCTCTGACCGGAATTGGGCATTTACGTTCATGGATTCCCTGCTGATATGGGCTGTGATTTTTTTGCCTGGCAGGGCGCTGGTATAAAAAGAGATTGTGTCGTTCACTTTTAATGAGCCGGACAGGTTTTCCGGAATATCTACCTGCAGGCGCAGTCTGGAAATTTCCTTTAGCTCAAGCATGGGTTTGGAATCCTTTGACTCCGCGCTGACCAGTGCGCCGGGATGTACATTTCGTTCGGTGATCACACCGCTGAAGGGTGCGGTTACAACCAGGTAGGCCTGCATGGTTTCCTGCATTTGCCAGTTGGATTTTGCTGCATTACTCACAGCGCTGTCTGATTCCACTTTGGATTTTACAAAAGAAAGATCGAGCGGCGATATCGCTCCAGGCGTTTGGGAGGCTTCCAGTAAGCGATTGTAGTGTTCCCGGTCTATTGAAAGATCTGCCTTCGTCCTTGCATATTTTTCCTTCGCCTGCATCGTGGACTGCTCAAGTTCCGGTGCTTCGAGTGTCATCAGCAACTGACCCTGATGAACTTTTGACCCGATATCCACCTGTACACTTTTTACATAACCGTTTACTTTGGGAAAGATGCTCACTTCCTGGTAAGCAGCCAGCTGGCCGGGTAGTTTGATCATACTCGTTGGACCGGTTGTTTGAATAACGGACAACGCATAATGTGGTTTTCTGTCCGCCTCATTATTCTTCGCTTTTTCCGGCTTCGCCGAATTGCAACAACAGAAAAGTGTAGCCAGAAAAGCACCCGGAAAAATAATATTCTTCATGTTTAAATAATTATTTGTTTTCATCTTCTGCGAGCAATGAACTTGTTTTAAAATCTGTTTTTTGTCGTATCCATCCATAAACCAGTGGCACAATCAATAACGCAGCCAATGTGGACGCCGCCAGACCACCGATCACGGCTCTGCCGAGGGGCGCGGACTGATCACCAGCCTCACCAAGACCGCTCGCCATGGGAATCATGCCGGCAATCATGGCCAGGCTTGTCATCAGGATGGGACGCAAACGTATGCTGGCACTGGTATAGGCTGCTTTAAAAGGATCCTGGTACTCCAGTCGCAAAGACTCCGCATTCGTCACGATCAGTATGGCATTGGCAACCGATACACCGGTCGACATAATAATACCCATATAGGACTGCAGATTGAGTGTTGATCCGGTGGCCAGCAACATCAGCATCGAACCGAGTATAACCGCGGGCACGGTAGACAGTACCGTGATGGCCAATCCGAAGGATTGATAGTTGGCAGCCAGTAATAAAAGAATTACAATGATGGCGGCTATCAGGCCATTCTGAAGCGATTGCAGTGTTTCGGTCAGCAGCGAGGACATTCCTTTCACTTCAGTCACTAACCCCGCAGGGGGACTCCCCATTTCGCGGATCGCCTGTTGAACCACAGTGGTAGCTGAACCCAGATCCTTATGATAAATATTTGCGCTGACGGTAACAAAACGACGTGGTCCGCTGCGGTCATATTCGCCGGGCAAACTGTCCGTTGTAATGTCGGCAATATCCGATAGAATGGGGCGCATCTGGCCTTTTACAACAGGAACCGATTGCAACTGTTCCATGGAATTCATATTGTATTCAGGCACTTCAATCTGTGTCTGGTACGTATATGCACTCTTTGTATCAAGCCAGAGATTTTTATTGGTAAACCGGCTGGAAGAAGTTACATCTATAACACTTTTCGCCACATTATCCAATGATAATCCCATCAGCGCCAGACGACTTCTGTCAATATGTATTTGAATGGTCGGCATATGCAGGGGTTGCACTATCTGGACATCCCTCAGGAAATCTACCTTGCGAAGTTTTTCCATTAAGGCAATTGCATAGGATTGAATGTCCTCCATATTTTTGCCAGCCACCCTCACTTCAATCGGTGTGGAAGCACCCTGCGCCATGATTTTTTCGGTCAACTCGATTGGTTCAAACGAAACCAGCAAAGCAGGATATTTTTTTAATAAATCCAGCCGGATGGTTTCCTTCAGTTCTTCCATCTTTACTTTATATTCTTCATCCAGGTTTACCTGTATGACCGCTTCCTGGGTGCCACTGTTAAAGATATAGAGGTTGCTGGCACCGAAACTGCTGGGTACGATGCCGACATAGGCTGAAGAAATGGATACATGATGATCCACAATGGAATCTATGATGGATAAAACATCTTTTGTAAGTCGCTCAGTGACTTCCAGACGTGTGCCCTGTGGTTCGCGCAATCGCAATTGAAGTTGCCCGTTATTTGTTTTCGGTAGCAGATCCTTTCCGATAAGGACAAAACAAAATCCGGCCGCACTGACAATAACAAGCAGATATACGATCACGATTATTTTCCGGTCAGGCATCCAGTTTTTTAATCTTCTGCCAAGACCCATTTTCATTTTTTGAAAGAAGCTGTTATCCTCTTTATGATTAGACTCTCTGAGGCCATGGGTATTTACTTCATCAATTTCATTTTCATCCAATGCCAGTCCGGCATGCGCATGTATTCCGGATTTATGATATTGGAATTTCTCTGCTTTAAGCAACCAGACGGATATGACGGGCACCAGTGTTTGAGCTGCCACAAAGGAAACGATCATCGCAAAGGCGATAGATAAGGAAAGGGGAAGGAACATGGCCCTGGGAACACCGGTCATAATAAAAGCAGGCGCGAAAACAGCCAGTATACAAAGCAGGATCAGAACCAATGGGAATGAAATTTCTTTACAGGCATCTTCAATGGCCTGTTTTTTTGGTTTGCCCATTTCCAGGTGCTGGTGAATATTTTCAATTGTCACCGTTGCCTGATCCACCAGGATGCCAATGGCAAGCGCCAGTCCGCTCAGGGTCATGATATTGATGGTTTGTCCGGCCAATTTTAAAAAGAAAACAGCGCCCATCACGGCAACGGGAATGGTAATGATCACCACCAGGCTGCTCCGCCAGTCGCGCAGAAACAAAAGGACCATCAATCCGGTAAGTATCGCACCCAAAATACCTTCGGTCATCAGACTCTTCGCTGCATTAATGACAAAAATGGATTGGTCGAATTCATAACTGATATGCACATCGTCGGGCAACAGGCTTTGCATCTCGGGCAATTTTCCGCGCAGCGTTTGCACAACGTCCCAGGTAGATGCATCCGCGGTTTTAACTACTGGAATATACACCGAACGTTTTCCATTCACCAGCGCATAGTCGACAGTAATATCTGCTCCGTCTGAAACAGATCCAATGTCTCTTATAAAAACGTTGCTGGTTCCATTACTTTTTATAGGTATATCTTCAAATTTCTCTACCGTGGATTCCAATGAATTCATAGTTGTAATGAACATCGTTGAATCCACACGAAGATTACCGGATGGTGAAATGGAATTGTTTTTGACGAGCGCATCAACCACTTCATCTGCGGAAAGATTATAGGCTTTTAGTTTTTCCGGTGTCACATTAATCACAACGGTTCTGGCATTGGATCCGAAAGGTGGTGCGGATGACATACCCGGAATGGTTGCAAACAATGGTCGTACACGCGTGAGTGCCAGATCAAATATTTCTTTCAGCGAACGCGTTTTGCTGCTGAAGACCAGTTCTCCCACGGGTAAGGAAGATGCATCAAACCGAATCACCTGCGGAGGCAGCGCGCCGGGCGGGAAAAAAGCCATCGTGCGGTTTACCTGTAAAGCAACCTGGGCGGAAGCTTCGGCCATATCCGTTGATTCATAAAAAGTCAGCTTGATCAGGGTTAGACCCTGAATATTCTTACTCTCGACATTTTTAACACCGTTGATGTAGAGAAACTGATCCTGCATGCGCGTTGCAAAAAATCCTTCCATTTGCTGGGCCGACATGCCCCCATATTGTTCTATCACATAAATAGTAGGCGAGTTGAGCCGGGGAAAAATATCTATCGGGATGGTTCTGACCGCCATCACGGAAAAAAGCAGGATGGATAAAAAAAGCACCAGCACAGTAATGGGTCTTCGAAGTGCGGAACGTACCATATAATGAGTTATTGAATAGATTGAATAAATCCGGCCAGATTACCGATTGCGATGGCTTTGTCCAGCTGGGCCAGCCACCAGTCGCCCATGGTTCCTGCATAATCATTTAAAGATCTGTCCAGCACAAAAGCGGCATTGGTCAGATCGATTAGTGTGATAATACCAGCCTTATACTGCGCGATTTTCTGATTATAAGTATCTACGGCGGACTTATACTGAATCGGTAATTCAAGCAGATTTTTTTCATTGATATCGATGCTGTTCTGTGCCTGGCGGGCCGCTGAAGCCAGGCTGATCTGTTGTTGTTTTAATTCCAGTTCCGAAGCCTCTCTTTCAAAACCAAAGGTTTTTAACCTGTCCTTTTTATGAAGGCCATTGAATAAATCATATTGAAAAGAAATGCCCGCCAGGTAATTGAACCGCTGGTACCCGAGACCGTCCGGTATGGACTTATACTGATCATCATAAACAATACTGGAACCACGGGCCCAGGATGCGGCGGTCAATGAGATTTTCGGTAAATAGCTTTTGGAGATCAGCCGTTCGTTGGAAAGAAATACCTTATTCAGACTTGCAAAATATTCAAGTAACGGGTTTGCAAACGTATCTGCCGGCATTTGAATGATCTCTTTTCTTTTTGCGATCGACATCAGGTTACTATCGGCGACAATCCTTTCTGTTGTTATGCCCGTCAGATAAGAAATTTCCTCCCTGTCATTTTTAGCCTGCTCATCGAGCTGGTTGTACGTGATCCGGCTTTTGGATAATTCTGCCTTTGCAAGGGAAGAATCTGATCCCGGTTTTATACCGCTCATCGTAAGCGCACGGATGATATTGAAAATCGTATCATATCGTTTTACGGTTTCTTTTTCTACAGCCATCCTGGCTTCACTGATCATTAGATTGAAATAGGCACGGCATATACGTCCGTGCAAAATATACATCTCTCTCTGAAGATCTGACTGTGAGAAGGCCTGTTCGGATTTCGCATAATTGATTCGGGCATTTTTGTATCCGAAATCAATCAGATCATATTCTCCAAACAGCACGGCGAGATTTCCGGAAGCGGCCTGGTAATCATTTGCGGCCCGGACGCCGGATGACGCGGATGGTATGATTCCATAAGAGTAATAACTGCCTGCGGTTGAATTGTCCGTAGCGATATTCACCTGGTCATTGAATCGGACGGCGGGCAGGAATTGGTTGCGGGTTTCAGTCACATAGGCTGATGCACTACTGACCAATGCCCTTTTTTCCAGCAGCCTGGGCAGATAATGATCAGCGCTGTCATTCAGGGCCGACAGAGAGAGAAACGGTTTTTGAGAAAAAATATAAATAGGTGACAGGAATATGATAATCATTATCAGCGCCACCCGGTTCCCGTTTCGGAAACTTGACATATAATATGGTTAAGATGAGTAAACTTGTTTAATGAAATATTAAACAGTAACAGGTGGGCCGCGTAGAGAAGGGGAATTGAAAGAATAATTTGTCAGCGGATCTTCTTCATGTACCAGAGGCGCCTGGGTTATGTAATTTAATTCTACCAGCATGTCCGGCACTGAGGGTACGGTAAAAGGGTATTGAGGATGAAACCTTTTATTTAGTTTAAAGTTCGAATGTTTTGAATGCGTACGAATTAAATGATGACTCGATTTTGAAGAAAATGCCGTGTTATTGATCGAACTATAGTCACAGGAAAAATAGGACACATTATTGGGTGTTCCGTTCAAATGAACATTAAACTGCACCAGGAAAAATGACAGATAGATGAAACCCGTTATTATTTTCAAACAAATATTATGTAGAAACTTTTTTTGCATGGGCTTGACGCCGGAGGTTTGGCGCGTGAAGCCAAATTTTGCCTCCTGCTTCCTGCGTCACGCTTCCTACGCTAAACGCAAAGTTAATGAATTGACGGCTGCAAATTGTTAATGTAATTTTCATCCGGTCTTAACATTCCGTTCACGTGGCAATCTGTCCTTTGCTTCATTGATTCATCAAATGAAAAAAAAGAACACCATGCAACAGAATAATCGTGGGTTTCAGGAGGCTTCTATACGAAATGCGATCATCGGCATTCTCCTTTGCGGACTTTTCATACCGGGTTGTAGAAAAAATGACACGCCATCTTTTCCGGGTAAGGGTTCTATAGAAAATGTTAAACACGTTGTAGTGATTTACCTGGAGAACCACAGTTTTGATAATCTCTATGGACAATTTGCCGGAGCCAACGGATTGCAAAACGCCGATCCCTCTAATATTACACAGGTTGATTCAAACGGTAACCCCTATACCTTTCTACCTCCGGTTTCAGGAACGCTGGCATTCCCGACCAACCTGCCCAATACTTTTTTTAATATTGACCAGTATGTGCCGAATGATCAGATGACACCCGATGTGTTGCATCGTTATTACCAGGAACAATTACAGATCGACGGAGGTAAAATGGATAAATACGCATTATATAATACTTCGGCCGGGTTGTCGCAGGGTTACTATAAAACCAGTTTATTACCCTTACTGGAACTGGCTCAGAAATACACACTATGTGATAATTTTTATCATAGCGCCTTTGGGGGATCGTTTTTGAATCATATATGGCTGATCGCATCGGTCAGTCCGGTATTTCCGAATGCACCATCTACATCCATCGCGCAACTGGATGCATCCGGTAAACTGATAAAAGACGGTGCCGTTACGCCCGATGGTTACGTGGTGAATACCAGTTTTTCTGTCAATGCGCCGCATCCTTCTACAGCCGCAGCCAACACACTGGTTCCAAACCAAACGATGCCCACCATCGGCGACAGGTTAAGCGACAAAAATATTTCGTGGGCCTGGTATTCAGGTGGCTGGGATAGTGCACTGGCAGGGAAACCAGATCCCACTTTTCAATTTCATCACCAGCCATTTATTTATTTTGCAAATTTTGCAGATGGAACAAAAGCAAAAGCTGACCACATTAAAGACGAAACAGCTTTTATTACAGCTGCAAAAAACGGAACGCTTCCTTCTGTGTCCTTTGTTAAACCCTTAGGTATAAACAACGAACATCCGGGATATTCTGACGTGGAAGCAGGAGAGAGCCATACCGTGGAACTGGTAAATGATATACTCAATGGTCCGAACGGCGACGATGCCGTCATCATTATTACGTATGATGAAAACGGAGGATTCTGGGATCATGTGGCACCACCGGTAATCGATCAGAAATGGGGACCCGGAACACGTGTACCGGGAATCATTATTTCACCGTTTGCAAGAAGAGGTTATATTGATCACACTCAATATGAAACCGTTAGTATTTTATCCTTTATAGAGAAAAGATGGCATCTCAGCCCCCTGGCGGACCGGGATAGAAATGCAAATCCATTCGATAATGCTTTCGATTTTAACAATTTTAACAGCTTACCGCCAATACATAAATAACTACCGACTTCCAACTTGTTGAAGGGGCGGCTCGTATGAGTCGCTCCTCAGCATTTTTATCATCTTATATCATCCGGATCATCAGAATGATTGCGATGATTGTAACTTAGTCTCTCTTATTCGACTAATGAAGAAATATATTCAGCTTTTTGTTTTGCTGGTACTGATTAGCTGTTTTATCTCTGTAGCCTGCCAGGAAAAAGCCATCATCCCGGAGAAAGAGATTGCAAACATTCTACTTACACAAATAGACAGTTTTTCATCTGTTTGTAACCGGATGATAACATATGCAGAATCAGCATCCACAGATCAAACCAGGTTACAACAAACATTTCTTGAAAGCAGACTGGCATTTAAAAAATTTGAATGGGCGGCCGAATATTTTGAACCCGCCACCGCAAAGGCGGTGAATGGTCCGCCTGTGCAGGAAGTGGAAATTTCCGGACAGGTTTTTGAACCTTCCGGTCTGCAGATCATCGAGGGCCTGTTGTTTCCTTCATATGATACTACACGCAAACGGGAACTATTAAAACAGATTGCGGTATTACAGGCCGGATGTGACCGGTACCGGACAAGATTTAAAAATATAGATATTCTTGACTGGCAGGTTTTTGATGCCGCAAAATTGGAAGTTTTCAGAATCGAAACGCTGGGTATTACAGGTTTTGATAACCCGCTCACAAAAAAAAGTATGCAGGAATCCGCAGCTGCGCTGGAAGCTGTGCAGAAAGCGCTCGTATATTATGAAAAAAAGAATGATACTATACAATTATCGGAAAAATTGAATAAGGCCGCGGATTATCTTTCAACTCATCCCGAATTCGACCAGTTCAACAGGATGGAATTCATAACGGCACATGCTAATCCAATTACAGAGGATATATCTGATCTCGAAACAAAATTGAATATTCATATTATCCGGTACAACCGGTTATTAAACCAGGATGCGAAAACCCTGTTTGATACCAATGCTTTTAACGTGAATGCCTATACGCCGGATCATTCTTCTTTTATTTCCGATGATAAAGTGGCACTGGGTAAGATATTATTTTCCGATCCGGTATTATCCGGTACCGGGAAAAGAAGCTGCCAGTCCTGTCATCAGCCAGGTAAGGCATTTACAGACGGACTGATAAAAAATACGATCATAGGCCAGAACGAATTGCTGGAGAGAAATACGCCCACCCTGATCAATGCGGCACTGCAGCCGGCATTATTTTATGATCTGAGGGTGAATACCCTGGAAGACCAGTCGGTCAACGTGGTGCAGAGCAGTAAGGAAATGCACGGATCGATGGTCATGTCCGTGAAACATCTATGGCAGGATCAGAAATACCGCCAAATGTTTCTGACGGCGTTTCCCTATGAAGATAAAACCCGGATAGACACTTTTGAAGTCATGAATGCGATCGGATCCTATATCAGGAGCCTGGTATTTCTCAACAGCCGTTTTGATGAATATATGAGGGGCGACAGATCCAAAATGAATGCAGACGAGATCAATGGATTTAATCTTTTCATGGGGAAGGCAAAATGCGCCACCTGTCATTATATGCCCCTGTTCAACGGAACCTTTCCACCGAGGTTTGCGAGAATTGAAGCCGAAGTGATTGGCGTTCCAAAATCAATGAAAGAAAATATCATTGATCCCGATATGGGCAGATATGCAGTATTAAAAGTGGAATCTTTTAAGCATGCATTCAAAACATCTACTGTTCGGAATACGGCGCTGACTGCTCCCTACATGCACAACGGTGTATTCAATACGCTGGAACAGGTTATGGATTTTTATAACAAGGGTGGGGGAACGGGCCTGGGAATAAAAATCGAAAATCAGACATTACCATTTGACAGTCTTTCGCTTTCCCGGAAAGAACAGGATGATATTGTTTCCTTTATCAGGAGCCTGAACAGCCAGTTGCCAAAGAATTAATTTCAGATTCGCTTTTACGATTTTGAAAAAGTAATGGACTTAAAATCAAATCCTCCCTTATCTATCCTGATCCGCAAATGATTCATTCCTTTTTTCAACGGAATATTTTTGGCGACTATAAGTTCCCAGTTTTCATTTCCGCCTGTCGAAGGAATACTGATCGATGGTTGTTCCTGACCGGAACCACTGCTGACAGATAAAGCGCCTCCACGATTGTTTGCGGAAACGGCGATTTTAAGATTATAATTACCTTCTTCCAAAACATCAATCGTGTATTGCAACCATTCTCCATCCTCTGTATGACCAACATACCATGTTTCCCGCTGAATAGAATCTTCGTAAATATCAACACCGTCATTCCGGTAGGTTCTTCCCCGGTTGCCCATACTTTCCTTGCCGGTCGATATCCGGTAGTTTGCTGTATCCATGTCATAATACGCTACCCCGTTCACTCCCAAATCATAGTCCACCGCATAAATAACCGTTCCGTCTGAGATATTATTTGCTTTAAACGGAATCGCATCATTACTGAAGGGTTGTCTGATCATAGCATCGATGACATCGCGATGCACAATATTATTTTCGCATTTTGTCTGTCTGGCCAGTTCCATAACGGCGTCGTATACACGAACGGGAGGCACGGATGATTTCCCGTTCCAGTAATTAACCAGTGAATCGTAGGAAGGTTTGGATTTGATTTGCAAAGGATTGTTGTTGCCCAGTTTTTTTAGCGGCCACCAGGACCATCCTATATTATTCTTTTCAAACAATTGGATGGCTTCTGTAAACCATGTATTCGAATTTTCTCCCGTCTCACCAATCCAGACAGGCATATGATATTGATTACGGAAGTTTACGATATGCTGGATGGACTGCTGGTCATTATGGTTCCAGT